>Ga0209337_1000106_pt1 | contig 68083 bp, 60 predicted proteins | sample LinPmetageLP53_FD_184044 | JGI IMG/M metagenome (GOLD analysis project Ga0209337, IMG submission 184044) | Marine viral communities from the Pacific Ocean - LP-53 (SPAdes) (version 2) | ecosystem: Environmental > Aquatic > Marine > Oceanic | place: Pacific Ocean | collected 2010-02-08
AGGTGTATTATAACGTGGCGTAGGGGTCTTGTCAAGCACTTTCTTACTATTTTTTGAGTTCATCGCGGATTGTAAGATAGGTGAATGTGAATGTGAGTCCAATGAGGAACACGAATACACAGTAAGCGAGTAGGGAGAGAGCGTCTAACATATGGATATTATACACGTGCCTTAGCGTCCTGTCAAGACATTTTCAAAGAAACTTTTAGTTACAATGTTAGTCTTGCTTCGAGACCAACCGTTAAGAGAGACTACGCAGTCTAGGTAACCGTAGCTACCTTCTTTGAGCAGTCTAGGCTCTGTTTGGTGGTCACCTAAGACACCTACCTTAGCGTATAGTACGCATTCGACGTTAGCATTTTGTCTCGCGAATTGCATCGCAGAGAACTTCTGTTTAGTAGTGAGAGATTTCATACGTATAGTATAACGTCGCGCACCCGTCCTGTCAAGTACTTTATGGGGATTATTTAAATTGTCTGTAACCCCTTGCTGTGAGCGTACTTAGGACGGTTTTGGCCGGGCTGCCGTTTTGGCAGTTACCACCTATCCGTATGGTGCATCCAATCGGCAAATAGTATGCCTGCACCACATGATATGATGCAGTAAGCGATGACGCATATTGTGCAAGTATCCATATTAGCAATCCCCAAAGGCTTTGTAGTTATCGTAGAGCTTCTGTAGTTGCTCATCATCAGGCATCGGCTCTATAAGAGCGTCCTCCATATCATGCCCTATGCGAGCCTTGCCATGCATACAATCACAGTATACATCATCACCTATAGAGCCTGTATCATAACAAGCACCACAGTCCATGTAGTTATCATTTTGCTCACACACCTCATTAGGGCTGTAAGACGAATCAAAGTAAGAGAGAGATTTCATATGGTTATATTATAGCACTGCCACCGCATCGTGTCAAGTAGTATTTGACGTTTTTTATCCAATGTTTGTTAAGCCCTGTAGGGTCATTATCAGCACCAATAGGACAGTAACGCGCACCTAGTGAGACGATGAACTCACCTACACGACCACCTTTGACCCACCTGTCATAGTGCTTCTGTACAGTAGACGCACACCAACCCGCTTGGCTACGGTATGTGGGCTTCACACGTGGGTGTAGTATACCATACTCACGACCCTTGCCACCATTCTCAGCATGGCGTATAGACGCTACTATAGGTGCGAGCATAGCACGACACTCAGGTCGTATGTTCACTATGATAGCGTCCTTATATGCATCGGCACATATAGCACCGTCCTTAGCCTCGATAGCATCATAGGCTAGTGTAAACTGTAGTGTGAGTAGTAGGCTTATCATCGCTTGGTGATAGGGTTTCTGAATGGAGACTGTAGGCTATACCCTTTGTGGGATATAACATAGCCGAACACCATACCTATAAAGAATATGATGATGAACGTAGTAATGAGAGATAACATATACATATTATAGCGTCGCGTATGCGTCATGTCAAGTCTTTTTTTGAGAAAATCCCACCGGAGAAAAAAACGTTCTTGGGACTCCTAGGGGGGTTCAAGCCCCCCCACTTCCTCCTATGGATATAATCTTAAAGACAAAAAAATAAAACAGCCCCGCTACGGTCAAAAAATTAAATTTCATCTAACCTATCCAAAAACAGTTCAAAATGAGCGGAATTACATCCTAGGGACTCCTACTCTATCCCAGGCACCCCGAAAAAAAATAAAAAAAAATTTTGTCCCGAACTGGTCGAAATTCAATGTCATAACGTTAGACCTTAGCACTAAATAAGGTAGGTAAAAACTTATGAAACCCCTAACCCCAAAGGAAGCAGTAGAAATAATCGAGGAAGGAGCCCCCTACAAAGTCCCGGCAAAACCCCCTCAAGATAAGGACCAAAAGGAAGCACAGCTCCTAGGCTCCACCAAAGAGGCTATTGCTCTTCGTCGTGCGGAGATTGATGGAGAGATTCGTCTGAGAAAAGCGAATTTGAAGGGTCAAATTGATACCATCAAAGCCAGCGAATCTGCGAAGGAAAAAGCCGGAAAACACCTGGCGGTATTCGGAGCACTGTATTTGTGTACATGCACGATTGCATTCCTCTTCTCAATGTCTATGTTATCCTCTGAATCAATAGCGGTGGCGGCGACCCTCATCACACTGGTTGTAACCCAGCTGGCATCTATTCTGAAGACTGTTGTCGATACGAAAGAGCCAAAGGACCCGGTAGAGCTCATGTCTGAGATTGTACACGTAACTTTGGGTAATGAAACAGATAACAAATCTTAAAAGGCGTATAAAAATTTTATTTATACTTGTATTGTTTGGACTGGCTGTAGGTAATTGCGATTTTTCTACTGTTACATATAATCCTATAGGTCCAGGCATCATCTGGTCACCATTCTAGTCTATATAACTATATGGCTACAAGACCCACTACCAATACTACCCCACCGAACTCAATATTCGATAAAGACTTTGACGGGAACTGGTGTCTTGTCCTCTGTGAGGTTGATATGAAGGTATCGCAACAGGGCAACGGCTACACAAATGAAATGATAGTCTTTTACAAGACGTTTTGTGTGGACCCGGAAAGCTATACCCATACTAGGGAAGACGGTGAAACGTTTGATGCAGATGGCGGTTGGTTTGGTCCGAACTTTACCCCTGGAGTGTTTGAAGATATAATGAATGGTGCGCGTCCAACTCCAATCCCGTGGAACAAAGAGAGTGCTACCGTACGAAGACTTAAATACTACGAATGGCACATAACAGGGGATTGCGAGTGTGTTGCCCAACAGCGTAATACGGCTGCCACGGTAACCTTGAGCGGTAGTATGGGCGGTAGGAAGTTAGATGACAGAGATTTCGTAGGATTGGTTTTTGCTAAGGGTATGAGCGGGGCGTTTGAAGCAGGGGTTGCCAGTGGTGATGCCAATTGTTGTAATTAGGTAATTTAATGGGAAAAGAATTTAAAGCAAATCACAAGAGGTTAGTTCCACCGGAACCACCTCCAAGTAATAGTCTCCGGATGTTCGACCTGAACAACCCGGATATCGACTTGTTCAATATGATTGATGATGAGCTTATTCGAATGTCAGGTTCTGAGATGTATGTTTACAAATACGAGGTTGATGAGAACTTCGATGACGTATTCGGGGAAAACCGTGTGAAAGCTGTGAGACAACAACCTATTTTGGTTGAAGGTCATTACGACCCACGTGCGTTTGAAGAGAACCTGACCGAGTTTGGAATAGAGATGACCAACGACCAGTTGTTCACTTTTAATAAGTCGTATATCGAAGCCAGGCTTGGTCGTCCCTTAATTGCGGGCGATATAATACAACCAAGATTTCAGAACGTCTACTACGACGTATTTGAAGTACAGCAGGATGGATTTGAGGCATACGGTGTTTATCACCTTGTAGCGTCAGCGAGAGTCCTACGCGATAAGCCAGAGATACTGGAAGATTCAGGCGGGCAAGCGGAAGCTGATATTTACGACCCGCAGGACTGGGGTTAATATGAAATTTGTTGGAAAACTAGAAGAGAGATGCTGGAAAGGGTACGAACCTACTCCAGGAAAGAAAGCTTATGCAGATGGGTCGTGCCGTCCTGTGAAGAGAAAGAAAAAATTAAAAAAGAAACTCAAGGAAGCTGCTGCCTGGACACGTAAAGCTGGGAAGAACCCTGAAGGTGGTTTGAACAAAAAGGGAGTTGCATCCTACCGTGCTGATAACCCTGGCTCCAAGCTAAAGACTGCTGTCACTAAAGACCCAAAGAAATTAAAAAAAGGCAGCAAAGCTGCCTCTAGACGGAAGTCGTTCTGCGCGCGTATGGGCGGGATGAAGAAGCGTAATACTTCTAAGAAAACTGCGAACGACCCGGATAGCCGTATCAATAAGTCTTTACGTAAGTGGAATTGTTAACCTAACTAGGTTTAATGGGTGTTGAGCTTAGCTCAGGTACCACCACCCTTCTTTTTATGAGGGTGTAACTTACCGTGAACGCGTTTCTTCTTTTTAACCAGAGATTTCTCTTCTCCGTACATCTGCTCACGTTGCTCTTTGGTGTAAGACTCTTTATCCATCTCATGAGGGTCTAAGTAACCACCCTCTGGCTCTGCGCACAATTTGGCGAGGTCGTAGAGATTCATCTCCTTTTGAAGAGAAGCTTTTTTATCTCTTTTTTTCATTGTACCGGCTAACCAGCTTCTATCCTTATCGGATACTACCCAAGCGTTCTCAAAGCTCCTTCCATCAGCACCCACGCCAGCCCCCTGGACGACGTATGTCTCTCCCAGGATATTTCGTACTACTCCAGTGAGCTTGCCTCTAGGAATAGGCTTAGAAACGCTCTCCGTCTTAGTCTTCTTAGCATTGCTAATAGCGATAGCCACGGCTTGGTCTTTTTTGCGACCTTCCCTACTCAACTTCTTAATATTAGAGGAAATTGTTTTTTTAGAGTTACCTGGCTTTAAAGGCATTACTTTGATGCGGTGGTGTTACCGACAGGATTTAGCCCAGGCTTCTTCTTCTTTTTATCTCTGGGCTTTAGAGGGCTGGAGTTATTGTCCCTATCGCCATTATCTGAACCTTTAGCTTTTGAGTCGCTGCCTCCGTATGCTCCGCCTGCACCTGGCTCGAATGCTTCATACTGCGCTTCCTTCTTTACTGTCTTCTTCTTAGCCATCTTCTTGAAAGTTTTGGCTAGAGTTTTGGCTTTGCCAGTACAGCCTTTCTTGGTGATAGGGGTACACTTACCTTCTGTACCGCGACGCTCAATATCCTCTTCAGCACCTTGAATCCAGTTATCGCCTTTCTTCGCTTCATCGTAAGGACCGCCGACTTTTTCGTTACCCGGGTTCTCTGTATTACCTGGTTGGGAGCCGTAACTAGACATGGAACGTCCACCTTTAGTGATGGCTGTCTGGGTCTGGTTGGTAGAAAGCACCTTATCGGCATCCTTCAAGAGTTTAGCTTTGCCAACCTTCTTAGCTTTAGCTATTTTAGCTGCGGCTTTAGTGCCGCCTTTAACCCCTTGCTTAGGATAACCCTTCGAAGCGTTCTCATCAATCTTTACTTTACCACCAAACAATGTGTCTGATACTAAAGGGTATGATTTTGACTCTGCAGGCTTGGTCATTCGTGATTCTGTAATTGTTCCAACTTTCTTCATAACTTTATATACTCAGCGCACAGGGAGAACTATATAATTATGTAAACTTAAATTATGGCACCAATCCCAGCACCCTCTCCCACTTCTCTGACTGGCTACTCGGCACCGAACGCGGCTGCAGGTGGCGGTAATCAATTTCAATCCAGTGGTCCTTGTTCAGGAACTACGTGGACTCACACTCAAGATTTATTTATTGCGTACGAGGTTGTCGAAATACCACAAAACGCAGGTACTTGGTTACCTTCCACTAGCAACGTAAGCGCATTAAAGCTTACAGTGTATGGTCAAGCAGAAGACTCTTTGGATTTCTTCTCCACTAGCTCTGTTTCTGGCGCAACCGGGTGTGCCACTGCCGCTGATGCAAGACAAGCTCACGTACTAACCTTATCTTCTACCGGTGCTCTTCAAGGCATGGGTCCTGCTGGCGCGATTTACACCCTATCTGGTGGTTACGAAAGACGTTGGACACAGACTGGAGACGTTGCTCGGTCAGACAACCGAACCTACATGAACGGTTTATTTCCGATTGACGGACTTCCATCTGGTTGGAACAATGACGTAACTTTATCTAATCTCGTTGCACGTCAGATTATCGCAAGAGTAGTTAATGGAGGTATTCGTTATAGCAATGATGGAACGACCCCTCCTGTGACAGCAGGCGATTGGGACTTAATGTACTTCGGTTTGATGGACGTCTAACTTAACAAGACAATATAAAAAACCCAGGAGGCTTTCACTTCCTGGGTTTAGTCTTTTTACGGGGACCATCCCAAAGAACAAATATATATTTAACCGAATAGCATTACAGACTGAGCCTCTTTAGCTTTTGGGATAGTTACGCTTAGTAACCCATCCACATAAACCACCTTAGCTTTCTTAGTGTCATATTGCTCATCTACATTAATAGAAAAATCAACATCTTTTCCGCTTATCCCACGGTGCAGCACGCAACGCGTGTCTTCCTCTGCGTTTTTTGAGGCACGTACAGTAAAGGAGTTCTTACCCCCGATAACCTTCACCTCTTTTTCCTTGTAACCCGCAAGGGCAAACTCAAAGTGTAGTGAGTTTTGGTCTTCCGATAGGTAGCAGTTGCTAACTGGGTATTTCGGCAATCTACAAGCTTCTTTGGCTTGTTGTGGTTGGAACTCCTTTTCGAAGCTCCCATGTAGCTCACTGAAGAGCCTATCAAAATGTGTAAAGTAATGATTCATAATTTTTATTCCTCCTTTCGGCAGGTGTTAGAAGACTAATTATTTTATTTGTTACGTCCTCTGTTTTATGGAGGGTTTTATCCACCCCATCGATTTCGACAATCAGAGAGTACCCTGATTTGCCAAGTGTAGCTTTATATAGAGAGGTACAGCGACGCATTAGTATGTTATACCTAGCACTGCCCTTCTCAAGCTTCTCCTTCGTTATAGTCTTGTAAGGCTCCATTTGAACATAAACTTTCTGCGACCGTACGACATGGACTGTCTGACCCTCGACGAAGTTCTTCAGGTTTCCGTGACGGACTTTGCTCGCTTCTATCCCTTTAGGGCTAGATAATACGAGGCAGGTAATTAAAAATAGTTTATGAAACATGTTCGGGAAAATACAAAAATGGGGTTGTTAGGGGAAAACCAGTTTCCCCCTATGGTTAACTCTCACCTCTCTACGAAAAGACACTACGCGCTTTCACAGTGTTTTGGCGCAATAGCTCAGAATAAACCATCGGTTATTTATATATGTCCTACCAAAGGGGTTAATATTAACATCCTCCCTCTGATTATTATCAACAAAATAAAGTTTGTGCTGGTAATACCAAGTAAAAAGTTTTTTACTTTGCTGACTAAGGACGAAAAAGCAATTTTAGATTCAGCAAGCGCCTTAGCAGAAAAAATAATAATTTTAGAGACCAAGACTTCGAATCCCTTAGATTGGAATAAAGATTTGATAGCAGGAACCAAACGAGTTATAGACTCCTCAGACTGGGTAATGATAGCTCACAATCAAAATGAGGAGAACGAAGCTTTTGCAGACCTGTGCCTACAGTTCGAAGGAGACCCTACTCCGGTTTTGGAAGTTGGCTTTGGTCAGGAAGAGTAATCTCGAGGAAACCATCTCCATACATTTTATGGAAAGCTAAGCGGCTTTCATTCCACTCTTCACTCATTGCACCCTCACCTTCTGATGAGTGTAGAACCATGAGAGGAACTACGTGGTTCTTTCGCCCTTTACGATTAGCTTGTAACGTGTAGTACATGTCGTAGTAATCCCAATCGGATGAAAATTCTTTTGGTTTAGCGGTTTTTATATTGTTTAAAGTTGCGCCCGTGGTAATCAATAACAACCCGTCTAAAACCTCCGCTTCTCCGTAACCTCCGTAGTACGTAGGAAAACACTCGTCAAGGCTGTCGCCGTGCCACACGCACCCGCGCAGGAAGCTATCTGGATGAGGGTATTCCCTGCCTAGCCCATGCCACCAACAACTCGTCTTGTTTAGGCGTTGGGGACCTGCGATACCAAGAAACCCTACGTCCTTCGTAAGATTATTGTCTACAACCTCGTTAAACATTTCAGGAGTATTTAAAATTTGTATGTCATCGTGGCACATAATAACTTTATCTTTCGCAATAACGTTATTATCTTTAAATGCTTTTGTATAGGCTTCAAAGATAGAGCTCTCATTTACTAAGTAATGTACCACCCATCCTGCTTTCTCTAAAAAAGTTTTAATTGGGCGTTCTTTCGCTTCGCGGGTAGGTATGAAGGCAAGTTTTCTCATGTCTATATAATAGTGTTATTGCAGGAAATGTGAAGCCCTAAAAAGCCTAAATTAAATATTGTCCGCTACTAGCTTCATGTCAGCATCTACCATGGCTGTGACTAAGCCCTCAAACGTATGCCGAGGAGCCCATCCTAAAACTTCTTTAGCTTTAGTATTATCCCCTTTCAAGATATCCACCTCAGCTGGTCTATAAAACTTAGGGTCTACTACCACATGTTGTGTTAGGCAGAGTCCTACATGCTTAAATGCTATTTCGCAAAACTCCCTCACTGTACGTGTTTCCCCCGTAGAAATTACAAAATCTTCAGGGGTATCCTGTTGTAACATTAACCACATAGCCTCAACGTAATCAGGAGCATACCCCCAATCTCGTTGGGCGTCGAGATTACCTAACAGTAACGTGTCCTGCAGGTTATGAGAAATCCTAGCGACGGCTTGGGTAATCTTACGTGTAACAAATTCCGTGCCCCTCCGGGGCGATTCGTGGTTAAACAGAATACCTCCACATGCGTACATACCATAACTTTCCCTGTAGTTTTGAACCATGTAGTGAGCGTAGGTTTTTGCAACCCCGTAAGGGGAACGGGGGTGAAATGGTGTCGTCTCGGTTTGAGGGGTTTGTCGCACTTTACCAAACATCTCACTAGTAGAGGCTTGGTATACCTTAGCCTTTGGGTGCATAAGACGTACTGCCTCCAAAACATTTAAAGCTCCTATAGCGTTTACCTGGGAGGTATGAATAGGTTCATCAAATGACGCGTGTACAAAACTTTGCGCTGCAAGATTGTAAATCTCATCAGGCTTGTACCTCCCTACTATATGCATTAAGCTGGATAAATCCGTAATATCTCCTTCTACCAGCTTGAGCTCGTCGGACTCTATATGGGAAATCCTTTGAGTGTTCTCTGAGGAAACTCTTCGAACGAGACCAATAACAGTATACCCCTTGTCCAAAAGAAATTCAGTTAGGTAAGAACCGTCCTGTCCGGTTATCCCCGTAATAAATGCAACTCTCCTCATGCTATATAATAGTGTAACCATCATGAGTCCTGAAGAAATAAAGAAAGAATTTTTGAGGTGTAAGGAAGACCCAGTCTACTTTATGCGTCATTATATTAAAATTATTCACCCCATACGCGGGAGAGTGAATTTCGATTTATACCGATTTCAAGAACGTATTATTAACGAGTTCAAGGAAAACAGATTTAATTTAATGCGTAAGTTCCGTCAGGCGGGCGCCACAACAATTAGCGCTGCGTACGCTCTTTGGTACATCACGTTTAATAACGATAAGAATGTTATGGTGGTATCTATTGGTGACCGTGAATCTAGAGATTTTCTAGATAGAGCCGTTAATATGTATGATGATTTACCTGAATGGTTACGAGCACCGGAGACAGAGCGTAATAAGCACGTTCTTAAACTCTCTACAGGAAGCAAGATAAAATCTCAACCTGCTGGTGCGGGACGTGGAGAGTCTGTATCTCTCCTCATCGTAGACGAGGCTGCGTTTATTGATAACATGAGAGAGTTTTGGATGGCTATCTACCCAACAATCTCTACAGGTGGTTCTGCATGTATCCTTTCTACAGTGAATGGTATGGCTAACCTTTATTACGAGCTATATCGAGACGCTGAGCTGGAGAAGAACGATTTTAACGTAATTGATATTCATTGGAGGGAGCACCCTGAATACACTGAGAAGTGGTCGGAGCAGACGAGAAGTAATGTAGGTGAGCGTGCGTGGTTGCAGGAGTACGAAGGACAGTTTCTAGGCACAGGTGAAACCTTTATTGACGGTGGCACTTTAGACCAAGTTAAAGTAAGCACCACTCACAAATTCACCAAAAAGCATTATAACATGATGCGTATTTTTGAAGAACCTCAACCCTACCACACCTACCTAATAGCTGCAGATACTTCCTTCGGACGAGACAGGGATTACTCCGCCTTCCATATTATCAACCTGTACAACGGAACTCAAGTAGCTGAGTTCTACAGTAACCGTTGTGGGTTGAACGAGTTTGCTCGAATCATGTCTGAAGAAGGGTTGCGCTACAACACCGCGTTTATATGCCCAGAACGAAACGGTTTAGGGTTAGCTCTTATAGAGCAATTATTTGAAGTGCATGAATATGAAAATATGTGGTGTGATGATAAAGGTCAGATGGGGTACTTGGTAAATAACAAAAATAGAGATATTATGTTAAATACCTTACAAGAAAAATTAAAAACTTCAAAAATAAAAATCAATTCAGAGAGAACTTTTAAAGAGTTAACTACTTTTATAATAAGTAAGTCAGGAAAAATCAAAGCAGAAGATGGTTTTGCAGATGACCTGGTTATGAGCCTAGCTATTGGTGCTACTATTATGGAAGACATCGTAGGCAAAAGCCCGGTACCTATAGTTATGGGTGACCTGGACAAACCTTCTAGTAAAGAAAGTATAGAAGGTGGTTTTTCCAGGGGTACATACAATAAGAGCCAGGAGTTTGAGGAATACAGAAAATGGATTTAAACGATAACAACAACGACAATCTCGATGAGAATGAACAATTAGATGAGAATGCAGGTTTTACCGCATTCCCTGGGTCACGTGGCTATAACCAACAGGCACCTTTATCCGGAGCATTTGCTGCGTTCTTTAAATCATTCTTTACAACAAAGAAGAAGCGTGGTAGACCTGCCGCTGCTAAAGACCCGTTTAGAGGGGACGTAGTAAAGCAAGCAGACGGTGAACAAGACACCTCTATGGGTATTGGTGTATCCAAAGGTGGTGTGCAATTACCTCAAGTTGAGTACGAACGTCGGCGCCGTTACCAAGATTATGAGGCTATGGACGAGTACCCAGAAATCGGAGCCTCTCTAGACATCTATGCAGATGACGCTACTCAAACCCATCTTGACGGTCACATGATTGAGGTCCAGACAGAAGTTCCAGAGATTGCAGAGGCAGTAGAGGCTTTTGTTCATGAAACGAACTTAGAAATGTTTATGTGGGATATCATCCGTAATATGTGTAAGTACGGCGATTGTTTTTTAGAAAATATTGTGGATTTAAATAATCCAGATGCAGGTATCCAAAGATTGAAAGTATTGAATCCTGTATTTTTATTCCGTCGCGAAGATAGATTCGGGTATTTGAAGGGGTTTGTCCAAGAAGTACCAGAGTCCACATCCCAAGCATACAATCAGGGCATGGGACACATTAAAAAGAAGAGTATTATCGACTTAGACCGTCACCAACTGGTACAGTTTAGGTTACATAACTCAGACTCTAACTATTACCCTTACGGGAAATCCATTTTGGCTCCGGGAGTGCGGGCGTGGAAATCACTACGTATGATGGAAGACGCGATGTTGATTTATCGTTTACACCGCGCTCCAGAACGCCGTATCTTCTATATTGAAACGGGTAATCTCCCTCAATCTAAGGTAGAGATGTTTATGGAACGCGTTAAGCAGAAGTTCAAGAAAGAGAAATTTTACAATATGCAGGAAGGCGCAGGTGACGAGCAATACAACCCTATGTCAGGAGAGGAAGATTTCTTTGTCCCAATCAAAAATGGTCAAGGAACAAAAATCGATACCTTACCAGGCGCTCAGAACTTAGGAGAGATTGACGATGTTAAGTACTTCCGAGATAAGGTTTTAGCCGCAATGAAAATCCCTAGAGATTTTATTGTAGAGCATGACAAGTCTCCGGAACGTAAAGGCAACCTAGCTCAGCTAGACGCCAAGTTTGCTAAAGCTGTTATGCGTGTCCAACGTGATACAGAGGTAGGCTTGAATACTTTAATTAAACGTCACCTAAATTTGCGTAAATTCCCAGCACAGCTGGTTAAGCAGCTTCGTATTAAACTCGCTCCGCCATCCGATATGGCTGAGAAGAGAAAGTTGGAGTTATCAGAACAACAGACACGTGTAGTCCAGGCAGTTAAAGGTTTGGAGATGTTTTCTAAGGAGTATATCTTTAAGAATTACTACAACTTCAACGATAGAGAAATTGAAGAAGTTAACCAACAACGTGAGGATGAGACTGCTGCTGACCAAGAACAACAAGCTGCGGCGCAGGGCGGTATGCCAGGCGCAGCCCCATCTCCAGGAGGTCCTCCTTCACCAGCTCCAGGAGGTTCGCCTTCACCAGCTCCAGCTCCAGCTCCAGCAGGACCCGACCAAGGTGGGGGACCAGGTGGTTTAGGAGGAAAACCAAAAGATACACCTCAATAATTATCACAAAGAGCTAGGTTAGGAGCTCTATATAAAAACAGAACCAATTTTAGAACAATGAATTTAAAAAACCTTTTTAATAACCGTAACAAGAATTTCGCTCGTTTAAACGAGGCAGGTGACTACTTAGGTCGTCGTCTAAGAGAAAATTTAGTTATTTACGATATAGATGACTCGAATAATCGAGTTACTTATGTAACAGAGTCTAGTAACCTTATCTCTTGTCATTACAAGGAAACAAACAATAAGCTTACCTTAGAAAACTTTAATATTGCAGGTCTAGACGAAATAATGTCGGACGACGCAGTAGACACTCAGGTCCAAGGTAATATCCATCAGTTTGTAACAGGTCTTGTAGATGACAGGTACGACAAAGCAGAATCTTCTTTTGATGCAATTGTCGAAAGTTTTACTATGAGAGCTAAAATTGAGGAGTCTCGTAAGAAGCTTAACAAGAAAATAGCTCGCTTTGGTGAAGCATACAACATAACCGAGACTAAGTCGTTCAGTAAGTTCGAAGAAATCTCTCCTATGCTTGAGAAGTTCTTACAAGAAAATATGGAAGACCTACAGGCTAACAGTAAGCTTATCGAAGGTCTACGTCTATCTAAGGTGGTAGGCGACACTTACGACCTCCCAAGACTAACTCTTGAAGGTTTGTCTAACGAGTTTATCGTAGTCCCGAGCAATACCCAAAAAACACTATACGAAATGGTATGCGAAAAAGAGTTAGTGCGTAAGGAGCTTATGGAATCCAAGGAATCATTCTCGCGCATGTGGGCACGTAACGGACATATCTCTAACCTAGCTTCTAATATTTACTCAACGGATGCGATAATTAAATCTGCGTTGCAAGAGGCTGTTTTGGATATTCCATATATCGCTCTATCCAACAAAGTGGATTTATCAACAGTTATGGAATCTGTATTCCATATTACCAACCCAGGAACTATCTCTCAAAAAGATATTCGTGAGTTTGTTGGTAAGATTTACGAGTTTAAGAAGCCGTTAAAGGCTGAAGTTATTACCGCTCTTAATGAGAAGTATGGTGTAAATGTCCAAAGCCTACGCTTTGTACCTTCTTTCAAAGGATTGGCTGAGGTTCAGTCTGAAATCTTTTCTATGTTAGGTGAGGCAGCTGGTGACGGTGTACTAGCGGATGTGCTTAAAGAGTTCTCCGTTTGTATGTCTCGCAAAGGTGGTGTGCAAGTTTTAGACATCTCTAACATGCTTTCTAATATTATGAAAGAAGCTAACTTTACAGTAGTAGACATTGACGAAAACTTCGAGATGAAAAAGCTGTCTGATTACCTAAAGAACAATCTTCAGGATAACCAGTACTACGGTGATGACGATGACCTATCTAACGACCCAGGTGAAGGCAGTACCGCTAAGAAAGGTTCTAAGTCCAAAACTAAAAAGGGCGCTAAGGATTTTGAAACTAAGGACGGTAAGTCTAACTTCGGCGGCAACAAGGGCGATATAAAGTCTGCAGACCGTAAGGAAGATGACGACAGTAAGTTAACTGCTGACGAGAAGGGTGATATCGATGATAACGATAACGACCTACCTAACAATAAGGAAAAGAAAGGTAAGAAGCTTTCTAAGAAGCAAAAGGCAATGGATGGTGATGGCGACGGCGATATCGATGCCAAAGACCTAAAGAAGCTTCGTAAAGAAGGTGTAGCCGAGGCTGAGCGTGAAGTAGCGCAGGACGGGCAAAGTGAAGAGAAGTCTGAGAAAGATGCGGAAGATGTAGCTGCCTTTAACGACATGTTCAATAAAGTGCAAGATATCTCTAAGAGTATGAAGCTAGACTTGGAGCCAGATGAAGAGGAAGCGGACTCAGCTGACCCAGACCCAACACCCGAAGAGGATGAAGAGGTAGAAGCAACTGAAGAAACCGAACCTACTCAGTAAAGTAACCTTGTTTAGTCCAGTTAATAATATTGGATACAAATAAAGAACGCATAATAAGGAGCTCAGATATTAAATTATCGAGCTCCTTTATTGTTTCCTCAGTTACCATCTTACTCTCACGCATATTTTTAAGCTGGTCTTCTAGCATAGTCAGCCTCTCCTTCGTATCGGGAGTGAAATCGTTTAGTTTCTTGGTTTCAATTTTTTTATTTTTCATGTTTAATCTCCAGTCCTAAGGACTTGTAGGATTTAATCCTTTCCTTAGCGTGTTTTTCGAGGTAAGGGGCTCGGTCAAAGAAGTCGTATATAAATACTTGGTTTTTAGATTTATGTATTCGTAACGCACGACCCATCGCTTGAAGGGTAGCAATCTCAGACTTCAATCCACGAGCGTTAATCAAGTGAGTGATTTCTGGGATGTCAATTCCGGTTTGCATAATAGTTGTGCCTATCAAAACAGAGACTTTGTCATCCTTAAAGGCGTTAATAGTCTTTTTTCGAGTAGCAAGGTCATCTTTCCCCTCTAATTTAAAGGAGTTAGGGATTCGTTGGTGTAGAATCTCAGCATGCTTCAGGTCTTTTACTATTATAAGAGTTCTCGACCGGTTTTTTTGTATTTTTTCTGTTAATTCCACAATCATATCATTGCGAATATCATTTTCAGTCACAAATTTCTCGTACACCTCTCGATATGACAGTTCTGTGTCCTCCACAGTACCTGTATCCTTCATAGGAATTATCTGGATGATTGGTTCAGTAAGGAATCCGTCGTCAATCAGACCTTTAGCATCAACCTCTTCAATCACTCTACCTAATCCTGAGATAAGGTTAAGACGGCTCATCGGGTCACGGGGTACGGTTGCCGTCATTCCAATTCTATAAGCTGCGTTAGGGAAGGACTTTATAACTTTTGTGGCTACTTTTCCTTTAGCAAACTCATGCACTTCATCAAAGATTATAAAATCGGAGGTTTTTAGATGAGTATCAATAACTTTGTCAATTGACTGCACAGTGCATAAGGTCATGGGTTTAATAATAACGCCATCTCCGAAAGCTAACCCTACATCAATACCCCATTTACGTAGGTCATCATAGGTTTGTTTGAGCAACTGTTTCTTTGTGAAGAAAATTAAACCGGTCTTACCCTCCAAAGCTTTCAGGATACCCCCTAAAATTAAAGTCTTGCCCGCGCCCGTAGGAGCTTTAATAATACAACCTTTAGCTTCTAAAGCATTTCTAACCATTGATTCCTGGTAATCACGTAAGGTAATACCTGGTAATTCGATGTCATCTGAGTGGGTAGCATTACGAGAATCCTCTATTTTGTAGTCTATACCTAAATAAGTGAGGTCTTCCTCTATATGAGATAAAAGACCCGTACCAAACTTACCAGTTTTAGAAGAGAAGAACGCTTTCTCCCCATTCCAACCATGTTTTCTGTACGCAGCAGAATAGTTGTACCCAGGAACCTTAGCACTATACTTCTTTTCTAATGTTGTTAATAATTTTTTATTATCTGTTTTTAAAATAGATAAACTATTATTGATAATTATTGTTACCATAATACTATTATAGTATTAAAGTTTTTATAACTTATAAAATTATGACTCAACCTAATAAAGAAAAATCTCTTATCGACCTTGCAAAAGAACATCTAGATAATGTGGGGGCTGACCCTGCACAAGGTGTTAGTGTTCCTGACGCACCTTCAACATCAGCGTCGGAGAGGGTAGAAATACCTGCAGAAGACCTAAAGTTTAATACTCCGAAAGAGGAACCTAAAGAGGTGATTAAAGACGCGTTTGATGGTACTGTTGCATCTGCTGTAAGTGACCTTCTTAAAAATATAACGGGAGGTGATGAATGGGTATCCTTAAACCTTCCTTCCCAAGGAAAATCATACCGTGACCACAACGGTACAGTTAAAATTAAAGCTTTTACGTACCGTGAGGAAAAGAAGCTACGGAGCATTAAAAAAGTAAACCAGGCTAATAATGTGATAAAATCTTTATTTGAGGATTGTGTACAGGGGTTAGATTACGACTCAATGACTTTACAGGACAAAAACTTTATTTTATTTAAGTTGCGCGAGATTTCTTACGGCGATAAATATGTAATCTCAGCCGAGTGTCCAGATTGTTCTGCAGAAAACAACTTAAATCTCCTTATTAGTGAAATTCCGGTTGAGTACGCCGCTGATGATTTCGAAGAGCCGTTGGAAATAACTCTCCCAGACAGTGACCAGGTGGTTAAGTACGTTTCCCCCCGGGCAAAAGATGAACCTTATATGGAAGATATGGTAACACTTACAGAAAATCTATGGCGTTTCGCATTATCAGTAGGGACACATGCGGATAAAAATATTTTACGTCAATTCTTTGAGAAGACCACTGTTAGGGATATTGCCTTTTTCCGTGAAAATCTATCAAAAAGCCACTATGGGTTTACGAAAAAGGTTGCTTTTGATTGCGCGAACTGTGGGGAGACCACAGAGACGTTTGTACCGTTTAACGAGTCTTTTTTCTCCGTGAGCTAGTTGTTCGAGGGGAGAACCTAGCGTCTGAAGTATACTCCTTAATAAAACATGCCAACTTTACCCTTCATGATATGTATCTTATGACGGGGGAGGAGAGGGGTGAGTTTATGAATTTATTGGTTGAGGAAAGCAATCGAGAGAAAGAAGCAATTGACTCTGCTAGGTCCTCTAAATAAATAAGACATGACTACTTTCAACGATATCACTGTAATCAACAGAGCAAACCGCCCTTCTCCTATCAGCCCATGTAAACTAGATTTTATATGGATTAAGGATGGTAGTTACCAGAATCCTTTTCAGGTATGCTCAGTACATATTTTCCCAAATACACAGTTTGGGTCTCCTAACCCTTACGTCAACCTAACCGCAGGGAATGCCAGCTATGGTTTGGTTAGCTCTACCGCCACGGAATACATTTTCCGTAACTATAAGCGTAATGATGTTGGTGACCGAATTGGGTTTGATGCTAATGTTAGTGCGTGTGCAGAAGAACCCGATTATGTTGGCGGAAATTCCGCTAGTGCTATTTTTAATACTAGCCCAGGTAATTTTTCCGTAATTCTACAGCCAGAGGCAGATTACTTTCCTACTACAGCGCCTGCTAATGCTTGGTTACCTGTGTCGAGTAACACCGCGTCCGCGACAGGAGATTATTTAGATATTTGGACACTAGTGGACGTTGAGGGTTCTCGCGCACAGATTTACGTCAACTCTTTTAAATTAAATTCTAACTCTAACGTGGCACTAACCCAACCTTTGTTGGTAACCCCGACAAACAAACTGATTCAACGTTACGTAGAGGTAGGGAGCAAGGAAAAGCTTCGCGTTAAAACCGAATTGGTTGTAGATAATGAGCCTATTACGAACGACCTTCGCAACCTGCTAGAAACCGGTTCACTTCTTTCTAAACCACAGATGCGAATCGTTAAGCTGAATGAGAGCCCTGAATTAACTAGCAGGGTAGTGGTTCAGGAATTCGGGGACACTTCGGGTAGTATACAACTAGACTCACAAAACCTAATAAGCTACCTTTGGAATACCGAGACGATTGTCCCGAAATATGAAGATGATATTTTAGGTGGTTCTAGAGGAGTGTACGAAATCACTGTAAAATATGATATTTTAACAGAGAGTTTTTACAGCCCTAAGTTTAAGTTAATAGTGAGGTAGCAGTTAGCTCCCAGTTTGCCTTAAATATATTGGCATACACATACGTTTCAAAATCTTTACGATTTGAGGCTACCCAGAAGTCATTCCAGTCTTTATAGTGTTTCGGAGGACGTAAAGCGTAGATGTCATTAGTGCGTTGGGTCAGAAGTCTCTTCTTAGCCTCAGTAAAGCCCTCCTGACCGCTTTCGTCGTTATCGTACGCAAGTATTACTCTTTTACCTTTAAGCTCCTTAGCTTGGACGGTAGACATCTTACAGCCCTGAGTACACGTAGCGTTGAAACCTGCTGCCCGTAAGGACATAGCATCTAAAGGACCTTCCGTAACCATTACATACTCTAGAGACTTATCGTAGGGGTACAGTACTTCTGATGTCTTAATACCGTACAAACCCTTGCTCGGGTTTAGATACTTAGGGTCACGATTTATAAGGGTACGAGCTTGGAAGTAAAAACAACCTTTCTTATCAATGTAAGGAATTATGATTCTCTGAAAGTAGCGCCCCTTCTTTCCAACGTAGAATTTAAAAGAAGCGAGTTTGCGGGAGATAGCAAAGTTAGAAGCTAACCGCTTTAGAGTGTTCGTAGACTTTATATCCTTTTTAGGGTCTACCTCAATCCAGTCCTCCATATCACCCTCGATAGTCCGCTCCACAGAAATAGCTTCATTCTCCACATTCAGGGTAGATACTTCAAAGAGATTAACTCCCTTATCAAACGCAATCCTATTTACAAAGGAACGAGCTGCGGGATACGGGACATTCTCTACGTGCGAGATAAGTTGGAGGAAGTTTCCTTTTTCCCCAGATTTGAAGTCAGTCCATAATCCCGTATCCAGGTTAATATAGAGCTTATGCTTGTCGTCGTCGGCAAAGATTGAATTAATACGGAATTCCCGCCCTGCGGAGGTATTTTCTGTAAATTTTTCAGACAAATAGTCTTTAATAATAGCTGGAGGAACATTCATGTTTATTAATAAGGTATCACCCAGTAAGATTAAAGTCTACGACGAATGCAAATTGAAGTATAAATTCAAATATATTGACTATTTGCAGGAAAAGTCCACTAATACGGACGCCCTACAGTTTGGCTCATACATTCATAAGATTTTCGAGGACGGCGTTAAAGCTACCTCTGAAGAGGAGTTGCATCAAGTGGCAGAGTCACTTAGGTCGAATTACAAGTTCGATAAAGAGCGAGAAAATAAGATAGAGATTTGTATAACTAATTTTCTAAATTTTAACAACTCGCTATCAAGCTGTGAGCAAATCGCAACCGAGCAGGTATTCGCAGTAGAGCTGAAACAAGGTTACGCCGTAAACGGTATTATTGACCGCGTGGTAAAAAGCGAAGACGGTAATTATCTAGTTATCGACTACAAAACCAGTAAAAGACCTTCTACTAAAAGAGACCTGATAAAAGACCCTCAAATGTTATTGTATGCTTACGCAATCTCTAACCTTTACACGGTACCTATTTCTTCAGTAACTCTAGCTCATTACTATCCTCATCTCGATAAGCTGGTACACATTAAATTTTCTGAGGCACATGTATTAATGTACATGAGAAAGCTAACACAGCAAATTTGGGAGATTAGGAAGAAAAAAAAGGACGAGTTCTTTCCCCAAGTAAACCAATTCTGTAATTGGTGTGGGTATAAGGATATGTGTCCTAAACAGAATCCTACAAGTCACTTAGCTGAACATGCTGAAGCTATGAAGAACAAGAAGCCTAGAAAGAAGTTTAATACTTAAATAAGGTCTTTCTTCTGAGACATGTATTTTTTATCCTCATACACAAGAGGGTAATATTCCTCTATTGATATTAACCTGAAAAAGTCTACAACCTCTGTAGTAGAATATTTATATTTTTTTGTATAGGTAGATAATAAGGATGATAACTTCAAAGGTCTTTCAGTCTTTACTGAGTTCAATACTTTAGACTGAAACACTTCTATAAAGTGAGTACTAAACCTATACCTCCATTTTTCTTTAAACTTCAAAGACAAACAGTAATCTATTTGCTCTAGGAATTCAGACAACACTAATTCATCGCTCATAATTTATTTAATATATATAATATAGTCGAAGCTTATCCAGTTCTGACGTAAAAAATGGTAAAAAATAAAAAAACTCTGTTTCTGGGCACCACCAAGAAGCTCCCCTTTCAGGATACAGCTAAAAAACAGCCTAAAATGTCTCCTGGAGGTTGTTTGTTCACCTTCAAGTATAGAGCGAGGGACGGACGTGACCCATCACCCTTCATTATTATGGTGTCAGGACGATGGAAAGCTAAAAATGGCGGTACTTATTTTAATGGGGTAAATTTAAAGACTTTAGGTGCTACAGCTAGAGCCAGGGTAATCCTTGAGTTTGGCGCTTTACCTGTAGGGTCAGTATCGTACAATGATATCCAGGCTGTAGCCGGTCAGGACCCTGAATGCTGTATCAGGACGTATAACGTTAGGAAGGTAAGAGCCCTACATAAGGTAGGAAACTAAAACTATGGCTGCCGAATCAGAATTACCCGAACTAATCTCCTCCATCAAATCGTTGGCGGAAGGGTTAGCAGCTGATAGAGCCAAAAAAACAGACGCAGAAGATGCAAAAACTTCTTCAAAAACCCTCGCTACTAATTTAGCTAAAAACTCCGTAGCTGTGTTAGGGTTGTCGCAAGGTCTCACCTCGATGAAAGGCTTCTTTTCTCAAGCAGCAAGAGACAACACTAAGGTTGTTGGTCAACTGGCGAAGTTTACTACAGCATCTACCACTACAAGCAAACAGTTATTAGCGTCTCTAGACACCGGTTACACTACCATGCAAGAAGGGTTGGCAACTCAAGGGGAGTTGATTAATATGGGTATGGCTGACATGTCAAAAGGGAATAAAGAATCCTTTATTGCTATGAAGGCTTTAGGGGTTAATCTCGCTGGAGTAACATCCATTACCCGATTCAATCAGGAAGCATTAGGCATAAGTGCTGACGCATCTACCGAGTTATCCAAGAGCCTTATTGAGACCGCGATAAAGAACGGTACCAGTATGGAAGCCTTGGTTAGCGCCGTTGAATCCATGAGAGGAGCTTTAATAAAGACTTCTGTCGAATTGGGACCTGAGATGTCCATGAAAGTGCAGAATGTTGTGGCTCGTATGACCCAAAACAATTCTGATTTAGCGGGAGCGGCAGCCAACTTTGTCACAAGCCTCGTTTCAGGAGAAGAAGGCTTCTTCAAAGCAGCTAAACTAGGAATAATGTTCAACAGAGGTGATTCGGAAGACCAGTTAGTTGCCAAAATAGAAGAGGCAGCCCGTCGAATGAATCAGATGAGCGCAGGTGCCGAAGGCGGTGTTGCGTTCCAGAGATTTGAAGATGCGTTTGGTATATCAAGAGAAAACTTTCTGGTTGCCAAGAAACTAGGTACTAATATAGAGCGGATGAGAAGGGCTGATACTAAAAGTGCTACTGAACAGCTTAAACAAATGGACGTAGGCAGGCAGATAGAAGTTAATTCCTTTATGCTGCAGTCTAAAGGAGTTGATTTTATGCAGGGAGTAGCCCAGGCTACCGCACCTCTACAGATGTTCGTACCTTTAGCACTAACCGCTTTAGGAACTATCGCCTCAATGACTACCATGATGGCGCTTAAAGGTACTGGCGCAAATCCGACAAGTATTCTGGGTTCGCTTAAAGCTAAAACAGGACTGCTGCCTTGGGCTGCTGGGTTAGCTGGACTCCTGTCTACTGCTAAAGATATGGACGATGTTATTAATGGTTCACGTAAAAAGGAAGATATGGGTGGAATCGGCGGAGGTGTTGTCGGGGGGACTATTGGATTTGCCTTGGGCGGTCCGATTGGTATGGGTATAGGCGCGATGCTTGGTAATGTTGTAGGTGGATACATAGGACATGCGTCTGATGAGAACACATCACACGCTACAAGAACCAACGAGCTTCTTAAGGAGATGCACGGTCAAGACGGAAAGACGCAAGAAGATACAGAACAGATTCGTCGAATCCAGCAAGACCAAGAGCGTCGAGCTAGAACCTTGTCAAACCCACAAATATCTATTCTTACTACTATAAACGATACCCTTGTTAGGAACCTAGCGGTACTAGAAAGAACCGCTGGTCAGACACGCCGTCAAACGGAACTTATCGAAGATTCAAAATTCGACAACGCTACTATGAAAGCTCCTATGCTGAGTAGGGCTATAGGTGGGACTTAAATTTAAATTATGGCAGCAAACTCAACATGGGATTTTTCAAAAGGACTTGGCTACAATGGTAGACCAGGGATAAACCAAGCTGTAGAAAAGCGTTCTGGTTTGCTGTTTAACTATGGTGGAACTGCTCGTTCCCTGGGCAAGACCATGAAAAGATGGTTACCCTTTTACGAAAACCCTCAAATTGTTGAAAGTAGGAAAGCTAATTATGCGTCCACTGACATCTTTTTAAGGAATGAGCCTGTTAGGTTATTCACAGGTGCGGACGCAAGACAGTTTAGAGTAGAGATTCACTACACTTTAATCCATATGGCATCCATGGTACCTACTTCTGAAATTTTAAAAATGTTTAGTAATGATAAAAAGTTAGACGACGACGAGATAACAAAGGTTGAGGAGTACGTCAGAAATGTAATCCGACGAGACACAGGAAGTAGGCGCCCTTTAGGTGAAGGTACTGCAGAACAATTAGCCCGAGCCGTCCAAGCTATTAATGGAACTCCTAATGTTCCTTCACAAGCAAATAATCCTTATACTAATAATTTTCCAAACCAAATAAATAATATGGATGGTCTGAACTCCATTGCTAATTCCCAAAGAAGTCTAGCGGACTCCATGTTAGAGGAAGTTGCGAGTCGGGCTACCGACGGCACCGACGGACCCTTTGGTAAACTTCCAAACAGTATATCCTCTCAGTGGAACGACGCTTTAATTTATACTATGGGAACTCAGTCTGGGTATAATAAGCTAACAGCACTTCTTCAATACGCAATGAACCATATCCGTGCTTCAGTAATGGGAAGTGGGGAGGTTGCGGTTAAAGGTCCACCTATCGTTCAGTTAAAGCATGGAGCTATGTATGACTTTGTCCCGTGTATTGTAAAAGATTACCGCCTGCAGCCTGTAGACGATGCAGGCTTCGACGCCAAATCACTCTTCTCCCAAAGACTTAAAGTATCTTTAACTTTAGAGGAAATGAGGAGCGTTCATGGGAATCAATTTGGCGACCCTTCCATAACCGGTTCTTTACCCGGATGGGAGAATATTCTCCAGACAGGCACCTTACCTACTCCGTTACCTACGACTGCTAAACAACATAAACTCATGGATGACTCCAACTTCCAAAACGAGATAAAAGAATCATTACCTTGGCTTAAATAATTATGGCATTTTCTAACGACCGCGCAAGTATTTTCCCTGGACGAGTTATTTCTCATCGAGGAAAGACTATAACAGATATAGGAAGTTCTCCTTCTTATCTTTCTTTTCTAGAACAACAAAGCACAGCAACTAATTATAGAGTTGCTATTGTTCCTAATGATATGGAAGGTAGACCGGATTTGCTGTCCTACGCCGCCTATGGCACAGAGCTAATGTGGTGGTTAATCGTCGAAGCTAATTCAATTTACGACTACGAAGAAGATTTGAAAGCTGGCACTCAAATAATGATACCCCAACTCTAGGAAATGATTGGAACACCTCCTACCGAAACAAATACACGAGCATATAATGGTAACAGCGTTGCTTCCGTGTATATTTCTTCGGGCTATGGTGACCTAGTAACTAAGACTGATGGTGGTTCCGGTCCAAATGGACAATTTGATGACCCCTCGTTAAGCCTGCAAAACGGTATTTACGGTATGTCAGACCCGGCTAACTTACAAGGTTTGGTAGAAAGGTTTGAGGTTGAGCTTGAGCAAGGTGGTACCTCTAAAGGAACCTATCGACTCCGTCTTATAAATCCCACGGATGAACTAGAACTATTTTTGTTCGGGATTTATAACGCTGTATTCCCTTCCACAAAAACGTCCTTTGATATTTATGCGGAAGCTGCTTTAGAGCAGCAAGCAAAGACTACTGTAAATGCTGTTGACGAGGAAAACCCTTTAAAAGACCTTTTGTCTCGTGGTATGCAGTTACCTTTTCTTTACCTCCGTTGGGGGTATGGTACTAAGTTAGAAGAAGGGCTATCTCGAATACATAAATGCGTATTGTTTAGCTGCGACTACTCTATAAACGCTAATAAGGACAAGGTTATAGAGCTTCATCTTATTGATTGGTTTTCAAGCCTCGCCGAAAACCAAACGTTTAACATTGCTCCGCACCTAACAGAAGTGTCGTGTTTGGACGAAAATAAACAACTTAAAAACTTTAATGTAGTTGTGGAGGAGCTTATCACGAAGTATGCGGGCGTATTTCCCGGGGTACTTCCTTTGTACGATTCGGAGAGCTCTAATATGGAGCAACTGAAGGTAATCGCTAGTAATATGGCGGTACTTCGCTGGAACGAGTACCAGGAATACGTTAAAACAGATTCGGTAGGGCAACCTCTTAACTTTGCCAATTTTGTTGCGAGTAGTACTGGTGAGACTGCGGCGTCTTCACTAGGTAGTGCCGATGTTCTTACTATAAGTGATAACCTTACTTTAGGCAGAGACTTTAGTGATAGCGAAAACGAGTTATCCGCCGCTCACAAAATATGGCTTGGGGCGTATTCTGAGATATTTAAATTTTTAGGTATAAAGCAGAGCCACTTATCAGACCAAGGGGATATTCAACCAGTCTCCCTTTCCAACTCTGCGTTCGCTCAGCCCGATTCCCGCAGTGCTCTAGGAAAAGCGTACAATTACTATAAAGACACTACGGTTATGAAGACAACCGATATTGGGGAATTAGATTTTATGGTACCTGTATGGGAAGCGCCTGAGGTTAAGTCTACTTGGATTGCCCAAGACCCCACATTAATGGTGGCGGCGAAGCCCAAACTACAGCCCTTCTTCACACCACGCCCTGTTAACTACAATCCAAATGCTGTGGTGCAAGAGGAGATGACGACCAATATAGGTAGTCCATATGTAAAAGGTTATTTGTGTGGCACCGGTTTGCAAGCCCGGTCAAAATTGAAGGATATTGGAGATGATTCTTTAGGTCGAGATGGTAAAGTAATAGATGCTTACACATTAACATATGCGGAGTTCGAGAATGCTATCGTGGAGCTTCGAAAATTAAATGATTTTGTTCTTGAGGGGAAAAGCTTTGGTATGGACAGCGGCGAATTCGAGTTAATGCCTACGGCACTGCTTACTGCGACAACCATTAATAACTCTCAACCAAGCTGGTCGCCATTTAGCGCACCTATTCCGTTTTCGAATTACCTTTTATACAGTCCTGTAAATGCATCCGAAACCATCTCCCCAACAACCAGCAGCCCGTACGTCGGGGCAGGGCTTCCATTACTTAGCGCAGGAAGCTTCCAAACAAAAGGTCGTAGTTTGAAATCAGGTAAGACTGTTACCCCTGGTCTCCCGGAGTACCAGTATATTTATACCGACGAGGTTACTATAGGAACTGACAGTAACATTATGGACCTTGAAACCAAGCATGATTATTACGCAACCACGACCGGGCGCTCGCGTATCAATAATGCAAATCCTTTTATGCGATTGGTCCCGTCCCCCCAAGCAATTATCACTCTCGAAGCGAAATTTCTGCAAATGCAAAAATACGTACTTGAGTTGGCTAAAGGGGGTATTCCTAAGGAAGTAGGTGGCTCCGTACTTCAAGGTACAAAGCAACCAGAAGACCTCCTACCTCCGGCAGAACCATCCCGCGACCTCGAGGCACCTTACTCGCACTCCGTGACAGCATTTCTAGGCACGGGAAACTCTACCACTCCACATATTACGGGGGTGCTTATTAATTTAGTTACGGGCATGAACAAATTGGTAGTGGGTGAGGCGGACCCTTTCGTAGTACAGCAAGTAGATTTAACTCAATTAACTCCGGAAGAGCTTACCGATATGTTTAAACCAACGGGGTTACTTCACGACCTTACCACAGGACCTTCTAACCTTTCGACGCTGCAATCGAATTTAAATATATTATTAAATAGACCTACATTACTTTTGATAGGTAGAAGCAGTTGGTTAGTTAACGCTTTTTCTAATAGATTGTTGTCAAAAATTAATTCTTTTCCTGAAATAACGAGAGTAGAAGAAGAGTACCAAGATTATATTTTCTTATCTTACGGAGAAAAAGATTCTATTGTAACTGATTTAAATTTTACGGGAGACATAAGAACACTTTATAATATACCGAGAGCATTTTATTCAACTAGACAGTTTAATAGTCTTCAAGGATTTTTCAAAACAACTAGTGACAGTGAAAGTAATCAAATGCTTAAAGATATGATTCTTTTTGTGCATGATACTCAAAACAAAGAAACGTTATCTAATTTACAATACGCACTTACACAAAGTTCAGACGATGAGCTTACTAAATCACTGTTAAAGGATAGAGATGCAATTGAAACTGAGCGAGCAGATATAAAAAATCTAAATTCGATTGATTACGTGACCCATAAAGAATACTTAGATATGTTCCCCGCTTTAATCACTGAATTTACCGATGAACAATTAGAATCCGCAGGGTTCAAAGACCCTTTGGCTGCTCGTAAAGTAACTAGTATTTTGGGCTCCAAAGAATTTACAGACATTTTATTTCCTGCTGTGTCATATAATCCCGGAGGAATTTTTTTGGAAACCACAAAAACTCCTCTACCACTCCGCCGACAATTAGACGTCGCCTATTTCAATCAAAAGTTATCGCAATTAGAAAGAGCTTCTATGGACGCAAAAAAGAACTATGTAGAAAATACTCAAAACGAAGCTTGGCAAATTCAAATCGCCACACTTGGAATACCAGAAATTGATGTTATGGGTGCCGAGTTCTTCGCACGAAGAGTTTATCTTACCGTAAACACCCCCCGAGGAGGAAAGACTAAAGAGGGGACCGAAGGATTGCATTGGCTTTCCGGTATCTACTCTATCGTCGGCATAAGACACGAGCTAGAACCTTCCTCAGGATTTATCACTAACCTATCACTTGTAAAAGTACCCGCAGCAGCCATGACTACCTATGCCTAATGTAACACCCTCCGAACAAGCCGCCGCTCTAACTAGAGCTAATGGTGGCACCGCTACAACTGCAGCCCAAAGAGAAGCGGCTTTTGGACAAACCACCCAAGCCCCCACATTCGGCTTCGGTATTGTTAAGGGTTGTAGTGACAGTGAAAAGGGTGGTCAGTTATTGGTACTCGCGGATATCTTTGGACCCCTTGCAGTACCTTGCGCTTACGTCTCTCCTGTAGGGGGAGGAGGTGCTGGGTTTTTTGCTCTTCCTGGTATAGGAGCTACTGTGTTATGTGCAAATATTCCGTCAACTAACCCTCCCGTACAAAATGTATGGATGGGTTGTCTGTACCCAGAGGGGTCTGTTATCCCCGAAAGCTACGTAACACAACCATACTCAAAAACTGAGAGGGAGGTATCTAAATTTTATACCCCAGAAATAACTCCTCCTCGAGGAAAACCTACACAGCTTGCGGTGGGCGCAGGAGTACCTAACCAAGACGTAATTTATTTAGATAATAATCTACCTAATTCGTATGTATTCCAACACCCGGCTGGACATTCATTTAGAATGACTAAGAAAGTTACGAGACATCGTAACCAAAATGAAATTGTAGTGCGTAGCGCTATGGGAAAAAGATTGGTGTTAAGCGATGCACCTGCTGACAAAGGAGGAAACTCACTACAGTTGTTGGACGAGAACGATAATGGGCTATCTATTTACACACAAAGTACCGCACCTACTGTAAAGATAGAGACTGATGGCGATATAGTACAAAAAACTAGGGTGGGGGATATAACCTCTACCATCTCAGCAGACGCTAAAGATGCTTCTATTGAATCGACCAATGCTGGTATAAACAGTCATATCGGTGTAAGCAGTATTGGTGATAGCGGAACTCTTAACTTAACAGCCTCTAAAGAGATTATCCTTCAGGTGGGAGGCTCCCAAATAATAATGACTGAGAACGCTATAACAATTAACGCCACTAAATTAAACATTACTGGTGGAGACGGCTCAGATATTACCCTAGCAAGTATTCCTTTTGTGGACCACACACACGGCGTTACTGTCAATATACCTGATTCTATATTAAACACAATAGCCGTTACTACCACAGGCATAGGAACGGCTACCTTAGATGGAGCAGCCATAAAACAGGGGCTGCAAGCCACGACCGTAGCCAGCACAGGAACGGTTTTATCAACGACCGGTGGTCTAACTACCCAAGAAATCACAAGTAAGCCTATAACTTCAACCGGTTCCAGCGAACCACTCTACCTCGCGTAGCATACCTAAATAATACAAGAAAATGATAGAACTAAAAAAAGCAAGTGCAATGTTGATGAGTACGGCATCCCTCATCGCAGTCGGAAACCTATTGGTTCAACAGGCTTCGTCTTTAGGAAATAAAATTGCGTCGACACAAAACAAAGCCGACGCTTTAGAAGGTAAGTCCACGGTACAAACCGGTGCTAATGGTGTCGCTAAAGTGGATGGTAACTCAGGCAATACAGGAGACCCTAATACGGTAGCCGCTGACGCTGATGCCGCGAAAACTGTAGCAGATGCGGGGTATGCACCTTTCGTTCCTGGAAGCGTTCCTAACCCTCCTGACGAAGGAACTTTAGAAGGTCTGTATAATGATGCCTCGGAACTAGCAGGAGATGCGGTAGGTTTAGTTAATAAATACGCAGGAAATGTTATGGGTCTTTTAATGGCATACCGAGGTCTTATAGCGGGGTTCAATATATTGATGGCGCTGATTGAGAAAAACCAAGCCGTTGTCAACCAAAGACTTACGAACCGTGCTGCAGGAATTGAACCTGAACCCCAAGTTAACTTCGAGGCACTTCAAACCGAAGAGCTTCCCCCAGATGTTAAAGCGGAGATAGAGAATGCTGCTTTAACATATAAACAACTTGTACAATCCCAGGTAATAATCCCTGCTACTGAATTAGAAGCAAGGCAAGCCGCCATACAATTACAGCTGTCTGGAACCGGAGAGCCCGTACCAGTATTTGATTTAGAGTTCGGTCCGCCTATCTCTGCCTCTAATAAATTTATATTATCAAAAGATGGTCTGTATTACAATTCTCGAACTCAAGACGTCCCAATAATCAACCCTAGAGAAGGAAGCGATAAGACTTGGGATTTAGATTACGATTCAAACGTAGGTGGTCGAGGTTTAACCTTTAGTGAAGATGATACTTATGGCAATTTTGGAACTGTTTTTCATATCGATACAGATATAGGAAAAGGAAACCCTGTAGCGGAATCCTACCACCTATACGATGACGTATTACAACAATTTAAAGACGACAAAGTTTCTCAAATAACTGAGGTTTCTGGATACATCACAGAGTTAATCGGTAATAATTATTCTGATGATGACGCATTGGTACAATCTTACACCGCGCAACTCGCTGGAGTAGCTGCTACTTATGATTATAAGATAAAGAAAAGAAAGAAGCAGTTAGACTTAGCAGCTGTATACGGTAGAGACACATTTTTTCTTACTGACCGGGACCACCCACTAGGAGAAGGTCTCTTCTTCCAATACCAGATACCTACTGGAAAAGCTTTTGAGTATAATTTGCGTTACAAGGATTTAAACGCGGAATTGAAAACCATTACCTTTCTATCAGTACAAACAGACGATGGTCCCACGACGGTAGCATGGAATAAAAAAACAAATAAGATTACTACTGTCCCTGACCAAGATACAGTGATGGCAGCAGTAGGAGATTGGAAACAGATACCAAGAATTCCTATTAACGATTTTTCTTATCTAAAAGAGTCGGATATCAGTTTAGATTCTCAGACAAAACTAACACTTTTCTCAGAGGATTTAGATACGGTTGTAGCTCCCTTTCAAGCTCGATATGTTATAGCTCCTAACGCGCCAGAAACATTCACTCAAAACCTATCGGTTGACCCAATAGGGTTAGGTGATTGGGTTAAAAGAAAAGGGTCTCGAAGTCTAAGTTCCTCTGAACCTCTTTACAAATCCCTAACGGACGATATCGTGGACGATGAATTAGTAGCCTGCTACAACTTCCTAGACCCGGATGCCATAACACAACCTTCAGGAACCCTATACGCATTAAACAATGCTGCAGAAGGCTCTACAAGATTGGACGCTAAATTAGTTGGTACTAATGCTAATCGTATGTTCCCTTCTGGAGTAGGCACTGCTTATCTTGGTGGAACTATTTACGATATGCATTTATCCGAGTCGGCTGTATGGGCTGACATCAAAGGGTCCTATGCGAGACTACCAAATATTACTAAAAATTATGAACTGTATAACCAACCTAACAAAGGAACCCGTGCGTTAGATAATTTATTTTACAGTATGGATGGAGTAACTTTTGATTTTTGGGCATACGTACCTAGGGTTCACAGAGATATGACGGACGAACATCGATACCGTCTAGTGTTAGCCAACGAAAATAGTGGTCCGACCCCTGGACGATTTGTGGTAGCTAATCCGAACGACACGCAAAACAGAGGTACCGACGGAAGTAAAACTGTAGGTATGATGATGGGTTGGAGAGATAAAGGAAGCCCTCAACACGAAAACAGTTATACTACTAGTGGTCTGGAATTCTTTATTGCTCCCACAGTAGGACAAAATCAATCTTACACGCGCAACCCAGTTACTAGCTGGGGGCATAGTGTTTGTTTAGCAGAGAAATGGGGAGACGTAAACGCACCGACACCGTCTCAAGTATCTGCAATCGGAATGTTTATTCCAAGTGCCACTTTAAATCAAAGCGGGTCAGGTATCGCAGATGTAAGCAGTGCTTATCTTCACTTTAACGTGGCATTTGATTACGGCGCCAACCAAGTAAGGGTGTGTTTAGACGGAGAACTTTTAACTACCTCCTCCATGGAAGATGTTTTGGGTGTAAATCCTTCGACAGCAGTTACACCAACTGCTGCACAAATAGGTAAAGCCCCACCTCTACCTCCAGACCCTACACGTGGGACTGCACCAACCAAGGAAAGCTTTTTAGGAGTTAATATTTACGATGAACCTTTAACACCGGAGAGAGTGCCGTTCCCTGTGTTTACCCCTTGGATTATTGGAGGTGGTTACACTGACAATATCCCAAGTATAGAAGGAACTGAGTACCGACCGATGGGATTCCTAGGCTCCAACACAAATAACACATACCAACTCACTCAGCCTGGCACTGCAGTAGCAACTACTACCATTGCTGGTAAGACTTACATAAAGGGGCAACACAACCCACCTTTGTCTAACAGTAAGGGCTCCAGTGGACCTACTACTAGAGTTATCCCACGAAGTGGTTTAGACGGCTATCTTGGTAGTTTTAAGATTTACGGAAAGCCCCTAACTACTATTGAGGCAAAAGTTAATTTTGATTCACAAAAAGGATTCTTTAAAAATATCCTAACCCCATAATACCATGGTAAATTTCAATCTACAATATCAAAAAACCGAAAATAGAACAGACATTCTAGGGTTATCATTCCCGATGCTACAGAACGGTATTGGAGGTGTGCTTACCCAAAGCGAAAACTTAGGGGCTTTACGGGATGGTGTTATCCAATTAATCATGACATCAAGAGGCGCACGTGTCATGAGACCTGATTACGGTACTGACCTTAGAAAATCAGTTTTTGAGCCTATGGATACTACAACAATCCAAACGTTGAGAGGTCAAATAACTCAAACTATCGCTACGTACGAACCTCGTGTTGTCGTACAGCAACTTAATATTATTCCTGATGAGAGTAGAAATTCCCTAACTGTAAGTTTGGTTCTCTCAACGAAGAATGACTTACTTACCACAACATCCGTGGCTTTAACAGTATAACATGGCACAAGACTACTCTAAATTTTTCCAAGGACTTTACAATACGTCCGGGTTTGATGGGACAATAGAATCTGATTTCTTAAAATTAGGGCAGATTCCTGATGACCGTAAGCCTGATTTGATTGATTACAATCTTAACGGCTTTAACGATTACCGCGCAGCACTGCAGAACTACCTTAGGGCTGTATACCCACTGGACTACAATAACTTCGCAGCCTCCGACCTAGGACAGATGCTGTTGGAAATGTTTGCTTATATGGGAACCACACTAACCTTACGTGCGGACATGACAGCTAATGAAATGTATATTGACACGGTTAAAGATAGAGGTAATCTTGGTCGACTTCTTGAGTTGATTGGGGTAGCCATGAAAGGACCTACTGCATCTAAAGCGACAGGTAAATTAACCTTACCTATTTCATACCCAAACATCGACGCCGCTGGGGTCACCATAACAGAAAGCAATAGACAAATCCAAATTGTTAACCAAAGAACTGGCACTCCTCTTACCTACTCGATTATGCGTCAACAACTCGACGGCACTTTAGATGTTTTTAGTAGAGATGTGGACATTCTTAAAACAGACTTCGTAGGGGATGCAGTTAGCGATGCGTACGCACCAAACCTTATGTTGTTGGAGGGAGTCACTCAATCACAAGTAGGAGCTTTTGGTCAAGACGCCAATCGCCAAACCATTAGGATAACTAACGGTCCCGTCATTGAAGGTAGTATCGGGGTATCATCCACCGAAAGCGGGGGTACTTATTACAACGAAATTTCTAATCTTTATGTAGCATCTGGAGGAAACACCCCTGTGTTTGAGAAAAAGTACAATCAAGATATGACAGCAACTCTGTTCTTTGGTGATGGGGTAAGAGGAAGACTGCCGTCTCCGGGAGCTAATTACATAGTTACATACCGTACAGGTGGTGGTGTTAATGGCGATATTGCCCGGGGTACCATAAACTCTCCTGTTTCTATAATAAATGGTGTGGACACCCTTGACGCTACCATCGAAAATACTACAAAAGGTTCGGGCGGTACAGCCGCTGAAACCGTAGCCCACGCAAAGCGCTACGCACCATACTTCTTCAGAACACAGTACCGCGCTGTGACGGGAGAAGATTACAACGCCTTAGCAAACTCCTTCGTAGGTGTTGCTGGAAAGACTGCCAAAGCAATGGCTTCTGTGCGTAAAAACGGCGCTGCCGCAAACGTTATCGACCTTTTCGTCTTAGCCAAAGCCTCAGAAACACAACTCGAACGCGCATCTGTAGCTTATAAAAAGGAACTTCTAGATTATTTCCAGAACTATAAAATGCTTACCGATGATATTGTGGTGTCTGATGGAGTGATTAGAACATTAGATTTAGTTGCCTCTCTGTATATTGATACAAGCAACAGACGAAATGCAGATAACATAAAACAAAAGGCTGCAAATGAGTTGTTAAGATACTTTAATGTAGATAACATGGAGTTTGGTCAAGTACTTTCTTTAGCAGACCTCAATAACTTTATGTTACAAGTACCTGAAGTAAGATTCTTTAAGGTTAACAATATCGATTCCGATATATATTTAAATTTCAATGAAATTATCCAACTCAATAACTTTGAGTTTAGCGTAGAATTAGTTTAATGGCATCAGACAGTGGACCAGAGCAACAGCATTTTAAAGCGAATTACATAGAAGTAATTAAGCGCATAATTCCTGAATTTTATGACGAGACTGAATATAAACTTTTCGGAGAAGAAGAGGATTTACAGTACAATGTACTAGCTAAACTCCTGTATACTGCGAAAAATATGTCGTCTCTTATCGACATACCCGTGTCGTCTGTCCAGTTTGGTGGGTCCGCAGGCGCGTCTTACTCCAGCGTACGCTTTGTACCCTACTTCGTTCCTTTTAATAAGATAAGTAGAGTTTCTCCTTATGATTACGAACGTCATGTAATGAATCCATTAGGAAAGTCTCTTAGAGACTTCACGAATGTAAATGATTTTAGTTCTTTTATAATTACGTCTGCGTTACCACACACCCAATTAAACTATGTAACCGAAAGATTTGTTTCTGGGTATAGCGCGACAGTAGACGAATCCGTCTCATCTGTCTCCTCAGTACAAAACGCACTACTAGAGAATTTAGGGTGGACTTACATGCTGAACACTAGTGGTAAGGTAGTAGACAGTAACTCCCTTGCACCCAGCTCTTTACTTTTAAGCAGTATAACAAACGAGCTCTACTTAGGAAAACAGCTAACCGAGGCAACCGGCGTTTCCATTATAATGAAATGGCTTCTCCGGAACTGTTTGGGTGGAGGTTCTGAATGGACCCAAATAAGACAGAATTATTTAGGACCCCCTTTTAACGCGCTCTCGTCTACATACTCCAACAATTACTACGCATCGGGCGCACAACTAGTAAGTGCCTTAGATACAATGGTTAATGTGTGGGTAAATGAAGACGACCCTAACTCCTTATACTTTAAGGATATTGTAAACGCATCTCTACTTGGTCTTGACGTAAGGCGAATGGAGAACGCTGGTCCTATGGGTAAGATGTTGAAGGCTTTAGCCTATGGATTTTATGATGTTAAAGATACCATTCGCGACGTACAGTTCTTGTTGGATATTGACGAATGCCCTGAAGAATTTTTACAATACCTAGGACGTTACTTGGGGTGGACATTCTTTTCCGAAGACCCCGCTAAATGGAGAGAGCAGCTTAAACAAGCGATATATCTGTACAAAGCAAAAGGAACACGACAGGCTTTAACCCAAGCTGTTCAAATGGTAATTCCTTCGGGTCTCTGGGATGCTAACAACGCAACCTCCGGTATCCAGGAGCTTTACGAGTCTTACGTACCTAACCTAATTTATTATGTTATTAAAACCGAAACCGATTTTGGAAGTAATCCTGAATCATACGGTAAGCTACTTAGGTCATGGAATAGGTCATTAGCAGCTTCAGGCGTTAATATGCAGATGGTAAATTTCGATACGAATGACCCTGATAATAACGCTAGATTCCTTACAGATTACATACTTCAATATTTAAATGAGAAGCACGACTTTATTAGATTCCATTCTAAGAGTTTTAAAGATTCGGATATTATAAACACCCAAGTAAGTGCTGGTGTAAAATTTCCTGGCTTCTTTCATCGTGGAAGAAAAATACCAGTCCCTCCTTTCGAGGAACATCGTTTCTATCAAAATACTTTAATAGATGCGCCTGTACTGCGTGACCTGTCCGCGTTGATGATTCGCCCTGTCCAAAACTTAGGTCTTAATGTGTCGTCTACAGCAGCAGCAAGCCTCTCTCGATATATAACAAATGAAACGGAGTTAAAAGGCGGTAACATGTTTAATATGCCTGCCATGGGCGCAAACCTAACGTTTAAGTTTATGACGTCCGGGCTCGAGCTTCCATATAACTATCAAAGAATTATTAGGAAAGGAGAGTTAGAAAATATGTCATTGTTTGATTTGTGGAACTCAAAAGCTTCCACCGTCAACAGTAAATTCCTAGCTTCATCTATCGACTGGAACGTAGATGATTTTCACAATTTAGCAGAGACCAAATTAGGTAATCAAGCATTACCCTCGATTATAGATATCTTCCGTCAGTTTAGCCCTTTTCACGTATTAAATAAAATATACGCCGGGTTTGAGCAGGAAGACATATACCCTATGTGGTCAGGAATTGCAGATAACTCGGAGATAGAGATTATCCAAACCCTACAAACCGATGCGGACCAATGGAACAGCAGTTTCGTTACCTCTTCGTTCCCAGGAACCATAGGTACTGGAGTCTTCTCCGGGATATTTCCTAATATAACAAACCCTCAACATGGCAGATGGGTTCCATCTGCAACACTGTACACCTCCCCATATTTTTGGAGCGGTGGTGGTGATGGTACAGAGAATAATCTACCGATTGGGTATAAACAAGTTGGTAATGCCCCTCGAAGCGCAGGGCGACGTAGAAGCAATCAGTACAAATTTACTGGGTGGGCTTACACAAGACGAGGTCTAAACCAACCTATTAACACTGATTTATTTACCTTTAGTGGTACGGATGCTGCAAGAGGTTTGTATGCGTCTGGTTTCATGCCAAAAGGATTTAATTTTTCTTCTCAAAATTTTGTAACTGCAAGCGGAAGCTTATCCTCCGTTTACTCTTACTACGATTCAAGTGGAGACATCCCATCCTTCCCAGGTTACGGCGGGAATACTATTAAAGGGTACTTTCCAGCACGAGCTATTCCCGATGAGGAGCTAAATGTTTCTGGGTGGAATACCTTAAGGGCAACCTTCGGTTCCCAAATACTTCACACCTTAGCAGATATATTTGCACGACGTGGTGCGGAAGACAACAGGTGGCAGCTGCAGACCGAAGAAAGTTATATTAACTTTAAGTGGGGTAACGGGATGATGTTATTGCATAACGCATTAAACGATATTTTCGGGGGTCAATTACGAAATGTTGTGTCTGTAGGCACTCAGCAGGTAGGGGACAAATATTCAGGAGGGTTCAATTTAATCTCTCACATATTTGGTCCTATACTCTTTAACCACTCTTTTAATATACCTGGAAGTATTATAGCTAATTTAGGTAAAGCAGCATTTCCATCCATCGATGGTACGGCTGTATCTGCAGGATACACTTCTTGGAGCGCCTTAGCTACAACACCAGCAGTTACCGAGGACCCTATCTTCATTACGGCTGGCGGAAACCGCCGCATATTAGAGACCGGTATTTTGCAGGCTAATGCGTACAATACCTACAGACATCCGTTAGACCTTTTTGAAGCTCCGAACACAGAGTATTTTTCAAACGGAGTACTTTTATCGGGAATTGATACTGTAGCACCTAACGTAAACTCGTTAGCTGTCTACAATTCTAAAACCAGTACAAGTTACAATGCAGACAAACTAGGACCTTCGGGAATAACTTTAATCCAGAGACATACCACGACTAACCCACGCGAAACTGTTAGAGTTCGTTATCCGTTGGATGGTAATATGAATTACTCCTATAACGGTCGTTTTAAATTTCCCCCTAGGGATGAAGCCACACTTAGCAGAAGTTTATCTTCTATAGCAGCTTGGGGTTTAATCGACCAATATAGAGCCTCTGGTATTTCTGCACAACTAATTGCTGATACTAGCATTGATTTAAATGCCTCCACTACATTAATTGAAACTAATGCGAGCGCCCTTAATTTTGTTAAACTTAGTTGTAGCGGAGGAGGTAAACTATCTACAAGCAGTATTCTTGGGTTTATTAATAACCCGTCCCTAGCAACACGGGTTAACACTGGGAGCAGATATACCCCTGCTAACCTGCGGTATTTGGAACCAGGCAGAACATACTCTATTACTTTAGATGCCTCCTCAAACAGCTTAGGAACCCCTTTGCTTACGTACAGCGTACTTAACCGTGGAAGCGGGGGTCAATGGAAACAAATTTTGGCTGATGGAACAGGAGGAACTTGGATAAACACAACAACCGATTTGTCCGGAAACCAAGTAAACCCATTATTCAGCAGTACTGAAGATTCAGGAAAAGATTGGAAAACTTATAGCGGAACTGTTACTGTTTCGTCGACATTCCAGAAATCGGACAACCATCAACTTTGGATAACACCTATGCAAAAGGGGACTCAAACGCAGAAAGTTACTTTTGGAATCCGTGACGTGCAGTTCAAAGAGATGTCCCCTCCGAGCCTAACCCCTAAAAGTAATGGAGTGGTGGGAAATAAATTATTACCTAACTCCAACTACCTATTGAAGTTACGTGCGCAGGTAGCGCAGTTAGCTGCTGAAACGCCAGTAGATGAAAAAGTATTTATTCGGCTTGTTGTAGAGCAAAAACCTTTCCTTGGAAATGGTTACGAAGACTTTTTATGTCGTTCATGGGCTTTCAATTGGAATAATCGCAGATGGGCTGTAGCAAAAGAGATGACTCCTCAAGAAGAGTGGTTACAAGTCCCTTTAACAGCGATACGTCTTAATGCAAGCGGGTACCAAACAGAAGAGGATGAAACTTTCGAAATACAGTTTAACACCCAAAACAGTAGAACCCCCTTATCTTATCGCTCTTTATCTGTTCAAGGACCTATGAACGGATACTTCGCCTCCGCAGGTCCTGTACACGACGACCAGTCTGTTTACTATTTAGAGGTAGCAAAACCTATGCGTACCGGAGAATATAATGGAGTAACAATAAAAAGTATTAGTTTAGTAAATGAGCTCTATAATAAATATGCGGATGATTTACAGAAACCAGAGTTTTGGGGAGCATTCCAATTCTTCGATAGATTAGGAAACAGTAAATCTTCAAGAGACGCTAGAGATTCTTCTGGTACTTATCATACTTCTGGAGGTTCAAGAAGCGAGTACTTGGAATACTGGGGAGGCAGTCACTCTGCAACGGACGGAATCTACGGGTTCAGAGACCAACAACATTAATAATGATTAAAGGCAATATAGAAATAATTCAAAGCTGCGGCGATAAAAATACCACCTTGTTTAAAGGTAGTAACATGGTTACTGATGGTGTAAGAAAATCTATAGCTGACGTAATGACCTATATGCCAAACCCTTTTGGTGGAAGTGCAATGGAGGTAGGTACAAGCTCAGTCTCTAGCTATCAAATACAGGCGATGAGTTTAGGGAGTGCTGAGTATTACTACAACGCAAGAAACTCTCGTTTCTGGTTTAGTTCTATGGAGCAGTCTGGAGTAAGGTTTCAATACCTCACCCCAAATAAAAATAATCACTTTGAAATGCTCGACTGCTACTCCTCTATTGGAAACAGTCAGTGGATGTCGAAGCAATCCCATGAAGCTAATTTAATTAAAGATAGTACGTTGGAGGACTTCTCAGAGTGGAATTTCCGACAAGACGACCCACCGAACCCAGCCAAAGACCCTATTTCCAGAATAACTACCCCTTTCGCAGAAGGTACGAAGGAGGTTACCCGATTTGAGGTTAGGCAAGGACAAGTACATACTATAATTTCTCAGCAAGTAGACATGAGTTTAGGAGAAGTTTATCACGTCCTTACTCACGGTAAGGCGTACGAAGCTACCTTTGATGTACGTATAGCCAGAGGACGTCTAGGTCAGATTTATGAGTACTACGATTTTACTCAAGACCAGTTTGTTTTATTTGCCGACGCAGAAAAGACAACTAGAAAACAGATTAAACTTCCGGACAATTACGGAGTCGACAGCTTTCGTTTTAAACTTGAAGGGCATGCTCGAATGGAGGACTTCAATCAGAACGGACAGTACTTTATTGAGTACAGTTTCCCTGCTTTAGAATATAAGGATTGGACGTTTGCTCCATGGGAAACTAATTACGTAAATCCTTATATTGATATTATAAAATTAGAATTATTGAGTGATAGTAGTTACATACTAGAAAACCCTAATTTCTTGAAGCATCAAAGTCGTCTATTAAACAGCGATTTTAATCATACTTATGATTTGGTTTCTCCATACTCGGAAGTAAATAATGCAGTTAAGGCTCGTGAACGAGGCTTGGTAGGAATAATAGGATGGAGCCAAGTAAATCCGTTAGCTAAGTTTTCCGATAACCCTACCTTTAAGGAAAGTGCTTCTGGCTTAGGTTATGTACAACCGCTAACAGAGGGACTTCAACAAAATAAAGTTTTTTCTTCCGTTTACAATGGAGTTCTGCTACACGCCTCTTCCGCCGATTTAGCATCGAGCGGAGCTGCATCGATATCCCAAATATTCCTCCCTCCTTACACTGACCGCAACCTGTTTGCTTTTATGAATGAGAGTGACACTGCACCTAATAATTTAGGTAAAGGTGTACGGGGACAAGAAGATAATAACGCCACTTATATGCTTTACTTTAACGGCATGGTGTCAGGAGAAGCTACAGCTGCAAACTGCGGACACATTGAGGCTACTTTAAAAGATACTCAAGGAAACTCTTACGCGTTTTACCCAGACCCAATCACTGGAGTATGTGATAAGTTTCAAGATGGTGGAATATCTAAAAAGTTTACTTTCGATACTAAAAATACATGGCTTCAATTCAGTGTACCGGTAACTCTCCCCCCTTCTGTAAATGGAGAAGGTTATACGTTAGAGATAAAAGCAAGCGGGAGAACCGACACTAATGGTTTCTGTTTTTACGCTCTAAAAGATTTAAGTTTTGGTCCTTTAGGGGAGTGGAGGGTTTACTCCTACAACAAAGGCGATGAGGGCACCGATTATGCAACTCGTTATTCAAACTGGGCATTAAGTTCAGGTTCTTGGTCCCGAGTTACATCCGGAGCAATATTCTCCTCGTTAAGCTTTAGTTCCCAGAAGTACGACCCTACTTCAATAGAAGCCGAACAAATACGTAACTCAATCTATAACCCTACTACTTCTGAGGAAGTTATGCCCGTTAATCAATTAGTGCAAAATATAGTTGGTTTAGAACCGACCAAGTCATATAGACTTTCTTTAAAGGGAAGTACGAAAGATGCTACTGACCCTGCGTTTGTTGCTGTACTCAAAGCAAAATCTAGAGGGGAGAAAGAACTAAGACTTCACGATTCCTATAACGTATTCGGAAGTTACTTCACCCCCAACCCTGCTACTGAACAGCAAAATGGCACTATCAACCCGGCGACCATCAATACTACGCTCCCAGGAAACTTTTCCCCGTATTACAACAATACTTTTGGGCAAAATGGCTCTACGGTAATACGACGTTCCTTCCCTACTTTTTCTTACCCAATTGCAAATCAAAACGCGCAAGCTACTGATTGGGGCGTAGAGGTAGGTGATACGACAGCCGCCAATGTAGGGCAGACATTCGTCCCCGTGAATCGAGGTAACTACACCCTTTCTATGGATATTACCAGTGAAGAGCAAAACGACTTAGGTAAAGGCAGTCATTTCATACTAAGTGCAATAGCTGACACAAGCAACTTCAAATTGTATTGGAATTGGAGTGCAGGTAACTTCGAACGACCTAGTCATCCGGACGGGCGAGTAGGAGATTCTTTTTTTAATGGGCATGGGTATAACCGCGAACTATCCTCGCTTTACATGCTTCCGTTACCATCTTCTCAAAATAAATATACTTCTTTTAAGCATGATAAACTTATTAGAGTGAATGATGGTGCTGGGATAGCTGTAAATACTGAACGCTTGGACAATATAGAAGATGGTCCGTTGGTTGGTCGGTACCGCATAGGAGCCCTTTTAATGGGTCCAAGACCAGCGACAACCCAAACGGGAACGGGGCAGTATGGCGGAAAGGCTATGATTAAAAATCTAAGTCTTCGTGGACCTTCCCTTAACCCTGGAATATCCCCTTCTATTGAGAAGTACTATGATTTCGACGCACAAACATGGGGAGCAAATTACAAATACGTTAAACTTGAAGTTAATAGTAGCCGAGCCACTACTCCCCGTAGTTTTATAGCCACCACTCCCCAAATGATATCTAATATGGCAGTCAATGGTTTGGACCGCGATACACAGTATCAACTAAATATTATGGATGCGTCTGGCGGGGAGTATACGTTATACGACGTTGCCATTAACGACTCAGCTTTGGTAGCCAATACAGGGAATGATTTGTGGCAAAGAGATGCAGGAATATTCACAAGCGAGCCGTACGCAGATAATCACATCACCAAATACAGTGATGGTACTGTAATAAAACCTCTTAACAACGGGATACTTAGCAATCTAGACTCACCTGCAGATTGGGGTACATCCTATGGGTATCAGCAATGGGAAGCAAACGCATTCACTCCCGCAGGTGTTGTTCAGAACAGTACAGTACCTAATACCGCTGTAGTTCCAACCCTTGGCGTTTCCGGATTCAACTCTACTACCCATAGACCACAAGTCATTAGTAATTTTATTTTACAGGATTACAATATTTCTGCATCGGAGTACATGGCTGTAGGGTGGGATACAAATGTAACCCAACTTGGTCCTGCTACAATCCCGACAGCAGAGATGAGGTTGTACGCGATGTACAACGGGAATAAATACACGTACAATTTTGGCGCACAGAATTGGGATTCTATCCGAAGCCAGGCACAGATTAACGCTCAAGGAGCTACTTGGGTAAGTTCAATACAGCTTGCGGCTTCCTCAAGCGATGATGCTTCATGGGGATGGGGAGACGTAAGCGCAACTAATGATGTTATTAATTACACTCACTTCCTTTCTCCTGTGTTTAAGGCTCCAACTTTTGGACCTACTACAAAGATAATTGCAGCGCTGGAGTTTCAAGGGAAGTTAGCAGATGACGAGACAATAAACATTAAGTCGTTCAAAACGTACTCGTGGAAAGAGCAGGTCCACGACACTTTCAGAGTATCCGGAGAGACGTTCGCTTTCCCTGAATTTCCTCAACCTAGTGACCACACATTACAATCTGCAACCCCTGCAAATTCTCCGGGTGAGCTAGGTCAGTTCCTTAACCACATTAATTACTTTGATTATAGTTCAATAATATACGCTGACGGCGTTAGCTCTACTCTAGAAATAAATAATCCTATGGCTCCCTCTCCTACAGGGGAGTTGAGTTTAGAGGACGCAATTACCATGGGAGCATATCTCCCATCAGCAGGACTCTTCTTTGGGTCGGGTACATTCGGTACACGTAACCAAGACGTAGAATCAGGTAAAGGTTTAGCGTCCAGTGGAATGGGTCTTGTGTCGGGAACACTTAACCAAATGGGTGTTGTAAATAGTGATGGTTATATTTATAAGCATCCACATACCCCTACTAATATTCATGATGCAAGTGCCGGTTTTATAGCATCTTCCTTTACTCTCCCAGCAGCAACGACTTACGCACATAAAACTATAAGATATGTTTTAAAGCTTACTAAAGATGACTGGCATTTCTTAGATTACTACATGGGCGGAATCGGAGCAATGGGTCTACACACCATTGATTACAAAAAAACATATGAAAAATTAAATACGGCTTACCAAATAAGTGGTACAGGAGTTTCATATTCACAAGGTTCTCGGGCAGGACTATATAATGTAGATAACCCTGATAAAAACCCTGTGTTCAATCTAAGTAATAAAAAAGTTATGTTTCCTCCGGGACTACAAATTGATTGGAATAATACAGATTATATTACTATAATATGGGATACAACCTTTGTCTAAAATGAAATTTTACGAAAACTACAACCCGGTGGGGCACATTGAAGTCTGGAAACATTTTCCAGATGGCACACGCGAACTTCACTACGAAGACAAAAATGTTATTTGTAGTGGTATGGGAGCGAACCTCTCTGAGATGTTTGACGCACCTCCAAATACTAATGTGGAGGAGTATCAATTAACTTATTTTAAGGTTGGTACTGGAGGAAGTACAGCATTACAAGTTTCTACGACAAATGATTTGGGAGCCCCCCTTAATCAAGCTGATTACGGCGATGGTTTAATCGATGTTGATGTCCATAACTTAGTAGCCAACGGAGCTGTAAATTCCGCTGCTGGAGGAACAACAACCTTCGCAGTAGTCCCCCACGCATACATCAAGAGAATTACAAATACCAAATGTATGTGGCAGTTGGTGATAGATGAGCAATCCGCTAACGTCGCTACTCCGCTCGATGAAGTAGGTCTCTTTTGTAAAAATCCCTACCGAACAACCCCTGAGGGTTCACTTCTTTGCGCATACAGGTATTTCACGCCTATTGCGAAAACCGATTCCTTTATTTTAGTCATACGATGGACTATTGATTTCTAATGGCAAGCTTCAAAACAATTACTAGCGAGGGTGGCAATGGCTACATCCCTCTAAACTGGGCAGCAGATGTCCCTAAATACGACCCAAGTTCTTTTTATAACTGGGAGCAGGACAATATGCCTCTATGGAACTTAGAGGACCGTACCGACACATTGTATGAAGCTCTAGGCTATCCTGGAGGAAATCCACAAGGCGTAACCTTTACATTGTCCGCTGCTGGAAACGTAGACCAAAGCAAAGGCGTCTATGATAACATAGAAGATATTATTGAACGGATTCCTAAACGATTAAAATTTCCTGTTCTGATTGAGCTTTGTACTTACGGAAACTTAGGAAAACTAGAACTAGCTAACATTACATGTGAAGGTGATGGTATTCTAGAGGTTAGAAACCAGGCTTATTTTGAGCATGTGGACGCGTGTGCTTCTGCTACGGTAAATGTAAGTTCGAGTCCTGCTGGTAAAGCTTCTTTGATTGACCAAGTACAGTCAACTGACGCATCCTCTATTATGATGGATGTTTCCGCTACTCGAGGGGGAGTGAAATTCTTCAACCAAGCAAGCTGGAACTCTAATGCCCACATCATTACTACTGTAGGTCCTGACACTGACAGACAATTTAGCAATATTTCTGTTCATGTTGCAAGCGGTAATGCCGCCTATGACAATTTAGGAAACGGAACCAATAACGGGCGCTTTCAATTACACCCTTGGAACGCAATTATGGACCGTTCTATCTCCGCATCGACTGGAGACGCGATGGCGTTTTGGGGCTCTTCTACAGCGTCGGCTATGCAGGAAACAGCTACATACAATGGGTTGCTTTATAAGCGAGAGGGTGCGATTACAAAAGGACAATCTACGCTCTTTGGGTATGGAAACTGGTTTAGTGCCGTCTCTCTTAAAGACTGTCAAGGCACTATCGTTCTCCGTAATATTTTAACGGACGGTTCCACAGGTGCCAATGATGCCGAAGGAGGTACAGGCGCTGCACACCTCGCAAATACCGGGTTTGATATAGAAAACTCAGAGGTAATACTAGATAATACAGCTGCCATGTTTGCTGTAGAATCAGGGTATAGTGCCAAAAACTCTAGAATTAAGATTACAGGACATTGTGTTGGGTGGAGAAATTACACAAAAACTTCTATAACAGATACCTCCCGTCTTCAAGACGGTACAGGCTTTATAGGTTTAAACTCTGATATTCAATGGGATGAAACTGCTTATACTGATAGCCGAAAATATTTAAATTATTTTGGTAAGTCTAATCGAGGTATGGATTTACGAAACTGTACAGTCCGTGGAGGTATTGCCTGGGATACATCCCTCCCTCTTACCGCCCAAACTTCTGCACTTCCAAACGCAGGCTCTCAGCAAAAACCTAGTCCAGGACATGCAAGTCCTCGGGGAATGAGTTTAGTTGAAGTTTCTGGCGTAGGAGGAGATACTCTTACAACCACTATTAACGTTGCAAACTGTAATGGAGATGGTATTTATTTAGAAGGAACAGACTTTGAATTCAAGGGACGACTTAATAGTTTCTTGAATGTAGGTAATGGTCTTTATGCCAGTCGTAGCCAGGTCAGAGTTCCTCAGATTACTTCTAATAATAATTCCGAGTACGGTATCCATTTAGAAAGCTCTAATTTCACATACGGCTTTAACTTGGATACATTATACCAACGACCTGATTTCTATGGGGACTTAGTAATGTATACAAAAAACTTTGCTGGCACATCCCTTAATACGGCGCTTCGCATCCGAAATAGAGCCAATTTCCACGTTGACAGTAATAACCAAAATATTTTAGCAAGTAAAAACTCTACGTTAACCGCCTTTTCTATGAATAATATTCCTAAGTACTTCGGTAGATGGGGAGGGTGTGATTGGACCAATGACAGCAAATACGGAACGGCTTACGATTATGGGGCTTTTGTTCTAGCGTTGCCAGCTACGCACTTCGGCGCCACCCCGTTCCGTATCCAAAACAAACCAGGTATTATCGCCACTAACAACTCTACCGCAGAAATAGTTAACTCTGTTTATACAGTAGACTCCATAGATGCAGGTAAAGGTCGTGTAGGTATAGCCTCTAATGGGTCAACAATAGCTTTTCGCGGAACATCGGGATGCACAACAACTCATAACTATTACCCTGTAAACAACGTAGCACGACAGTTTAGAAGTTGGATTAGTAACGGCGTTATGGCTACTGATAATGCAGTAGTTGAACTGACAGGACCTACTAAATCCTCTCGATTTGGCGTACCTTTTTTAGCAGAGGATAGCTCACAGCTACTAGTAAAACCACCTACTTTGGAAGGCACAGACAATATTCTAGATGTTTCAGGATACACCCTCCTCAACAACCTGGATAATCTTCAGTCATCCTCTAACCATACTATGTTACATGTGCACTCTACGCGGGCATGTATGGTCGCAAATAAAAATTCTGGAATTCAGTTTTATGGTTTAGGAGGCAAGCCGGTAGGTGACCCCGCTGGCGCTAACGCCGTAGACTCTGTAGACGTTCTCGCTACTGATTATGCAAGTACGTACCTTCAAGATGCCAACAATCAATTTGTTATGTGTACATCTGGGGGACACGTTAAGTTTTACCCGAATGGATTTACGAGTGGTACAGGCGCGATGAGCGAAGTAAGTTTGAATTCAGTAGGAAGACCTTTAGACCCTTTCAAAAATTATATCCTTCCAGACGGAGAACATGATGCTGGCACCACAGGTGGTATGTGTCTACGGGCGGTAGGAGATAGTTATGTTGATGCAAACCTTGTAAATTGGCATCACTATACTCTCCCTTACCATGTTTCTGGCGCCTTTTATAATCTAAATGGTACTGGTTGTGGAAGCGGTATTGACCTCGGAGGAAATACTGGCGACGACAACGAAACAGTACCTCCTCCAGGTTCTATCGAAGAAGTTCCTTCGAGTCCCGCACCAGTCCCCGTCGGTGGAGACATCGATGGAGGGTATACTGGAGAGACCGAAGGGGACTGGATAACAGGACGCTTACATGACGGTCCGACCACAAGCAAACTTGGGGGGACGGACTCTAGATGGAATGGTCTTTACAGTCCTGTAAACCCAAACACCAATAACGCTTTGTTAACCGCTGCCTTTGGCGGAACAACAAATCCAGGCTCACCGGCATGTATAGGTGATGAGCGAGAAGATGGGTTTAGGTTAGGCACTTATGGCTGGTCCGCTGGAGATGTCAAAGCCCAAAATAACATTGACCTTATGGGGGATTTGGGTTGTATGGGTAGTCGCATCCACATCTGGAATATAGCTGATACCTCAAGGATACATGCTGCTAACTGTTTAATTAACAATGCTGACCCTGAAACTTACTGTCTAGGAGACACACAAAGTAGCCCACCGGTAACCCTCACCGCCAACTACCACGGACCTTTTGGCAAGTGGTGGAATGGAGTGTCCCTAGATTATTATGGTCGAGGAGGTCGCCGAAGCACTTATGGCGCTCTTGGAAACTCCTACTATAACGCAGGTATTTACAGATTAATGCTTTCAACTAGAGGAGACTTAAAGAGTTACTATGATGTAAGTACATTAAGTGGGACGATTCAAAACTCTGCAGGCGATGGTTCTTATCGAGGAAGCGCTGATTTAGGTGGTTCTTTTGTTGACCAGATAAATGGGCAAGGTTATACTCACTGGACACAAAATGTTCGCACTTTAGCCAACTCCGACCAACTCCGTAAAGTAGGAACCGACTCCGATTATATCGAAGGACTTTACCAAACATCAGGTGCCTTACGTGTGTTCGGCTGGGGTCATCCTAGCAATTTGGCTGATAGAGGTGTTGCGACTATGCAAAGCCGACTAGGTGGGTTCAGTTCTTATAACGTAGTATCTGGTGACGCTAACGCAGGTTATGCAGGTGACCCTGATAAGAGTTGGATTTATACGACGGCTGAACCTGAATTCCCTTTACCGCCTATCAATATGGATTGGCAAGGGTATATGAGAAATTGGTTGGACCAAACCGCCTCCAATGTTTGGCAGAACGCTAAACATATGTCCGAAGATAAAGTTAACGCGATATCCATTTACAGGTCCCACCAATCCGGCGCAGCTGGAGGAGAGGGGCGCGACGCAGGACCCACGTACACTTACGGAGTAGGAGTTCGCTCCCTCAACTTATTCGACATGGATAGATTACTATAATGGCACGCATCTCAGAAGACATCAGATTTTATTTACCGTCAGACCCTTATTACTACAAGGTCGACAATTTACCCCTTCAAGACTTGTTGAAGAATGACAGACGTTTGCAAACTCAAATCGATGAGTTGCAGCAAGCGGACGTAGGCGTTACTGTTAATCGAAACGGTATCCTTGAGCTAAAGCCTTTTATTAATAATGCTATTCCAGGCACGATTTCTGTTAACCCTGGAAACTTTATAGGGCGTGTACAAAGAAGTTCTAACGGTGACGGGGTTCAAGGCTCTACTTTGGAAAGTGTTTATAATGGCACCGAAGGAATAGGCAACCCTCCTACAATGCAAGACCCAGAAGGGGGTACAGGTGATTGGAAATACAACACAGGAAATCCTCCCAACAACCAACCCGCACCCGGCGAATCACGCAGCCCTGGCTACTCAGTAGGACGTACAGCTGTCTTCAATTTCCCTGGAGGAAATATTAGTATTGACGGTTTTAATACAGGAGACTTCCAGTCCGTTCAATTGGGTGATGTAACTGACGCTCCTGCAGGTCGTATTGACGTAGTAGGTATTACTACTGTAAACGGAGCTCAAGATGACCCATTCATTCCTGGAAATGCCGATGAATTAAATGTTGCAATTGGAAACGGGCAATGCAAACTAGCAGTAGTAAAAGGTGCTGGGTTGGTAAGTACTGCTGGAAACGGACCAAGGGACGACCAGAACCGCGAAGTAGGTATAACTATCGGGGAAAGGTATCAGACCATTGGTCAACCTAACGACGAGATTAACACTACAGCAAAAAATCCAGACGGAACTCTTACTAACGACCCTCGCGTAGGAACTTACCCTATGCCAGACGACGTCGTAAATATTTGTTTTTCTAGAGCCGATATCCGCAATGACCTCGAAGAGAATACTTTGAAATCCTGGGCAGAGCGAAATCGCAATGCCTCTTTCTTCCTACCAATAGCATACGTGTTTGTTAACGACACTTACACTCTAAACAACCCAATCCCTCAAAATTGGTTATATGATATCCGCCCGTTCTTCCGGACAGCTGAACTAACTTTAAATGAGCGACAATCATTAGCGGCTTCTGTAAACCCTAGCGTTACGAATCCTGTGGTTACCGCTTCTTACCAAGAAACACGTTTCGGCGAGGAAGTTGATAGGACTAATGGATTAGCCAGCATACAACAACAAATTAATGTATTTAAAACACAGGTAGCGGATGTGTTTAATGGTATGGAGGGCAATGCCATAACTACGATGTCGAACACTGTGATTAATGGTGGCTTCGGCATTGTTAGCAATACCAAAATCGGCGCGGCGACCTACGGTGTGCCTGCTGAAGCAACTCATGTTATATTGTGGGGAAGCGTCATTGGCGGCGGAGAACCAACTGGCTCGAGTGGTGGTAGAACCTCCCGCCCGACGCTTACAGTACAGGGGCAAGACGGCAGTTTTCTCCTCGCTACAGCTGTTGGCAACGATGAGGATGGTGACCTGTCGCAAGACAGCGGTATGATTATCTTAAAGCTGTATCCTGGAGAACCAGCATCAATAGGGGGCTACTTCTACTACCGAGGAGCAGGCGGATACACTACTGAAACCCGCTCACTATCTCTTAGGGGGTATATATTGCCGACCTCAATGCAAGTTTCCTTCCCAGCTCCGTCAGATACAACGCAATAATAATTTAATTAATTTTTTAAAACCTATATAATAGACTATGTGGAAAACCATCTTAAATAATATCAATACTCTCATCTTAGCAAACTGGAAAACTCTTTTCACGTTTGTACTGGGAGCTCTCGCAGGCTTATTCCTGCTTTCATGCGCTATGACCAACAAAATCGTTGACGGAACTCAAGAGGTTCTAACTGACGCGGTTGATTATGTGGTCGAAAAGACAGCGGGCGACGACGAGGAAACTCCAGACGCTGAATGAAACTTTTAATAAGCATTCTGCTGCTAACCTCTAGCTGTTCAACATTAGCCCCCATCTTTGGAGGCGCGGCTGGAGCAGCAGCAGGAAGTTTGGGTGGACCAGCAACCGCTGCTTTAGGTGGTGGCGCTGGTGTAGCCGTTGCTCAAATGGCGTACCCTAGTAACGATGCGCCCGTAAGTGATGCTGTAGCATTAGCTGCTGCCAACTCAGGCAAGCCCGCACCAGGAACTACAGCAAGCACTATCTACGAAACAAAAAGTTTAATTTTTCAGCTCGGATGGTGGTACGCAGCAATCTTCGTACTTGTACCTTTGGTAACTAAGCGAGGTAGAAAATGGGTTAAGAAGTTTTCCGACCTAGGAAACACCGTATCTCAGAAAGATATTGATGCTCGTGATGAAGAGCAAGATGTACGTCTAGCACAGATTGAAGAAATGCTAGAGAAAAATAACGTCTCTTAAAGGATAACTTAACTAGATATAACAGAGGAAACAAGATGTAACCTCTTTGTACTCATGAAATACTTAATAAACGAAACAAATTCTTGCGGTATGCGCTCTTTAGATGACGCTTTTCGCAACACTCTTCTTGAATCTTTGGGTTACTCTATACCCGTCACTGACCTAGAAGCAACCGCAGCACCAGCTGAAGAAGTAGACTCTAACGAATACGTACAGCAAGATGCACCAGCTCTTTACGAGTGGGATAGCTCTGTCTTTGCTATGAGTGATGAAGTGTTTGAAATCGAAGGTGACCTGTTTGTATTAGCAGAAGAACTAGACGATGATACTACAGCTCAACTGGACGAGTCTCACGCTGACCTTTTCATTAACGATGTTACCTTTGATAGTGCTGAGCACTCACTAGGTGATGTTTACGAGATGGACGGTAAGACTTACATCAAACTCTCTGAAGGCAAGAAGAAAGGCGATAAGTCTGCTGACAAGAAAGACGACGATGATAAAGGCGACTTCGAAACTGGTGAACGTAAAGGCGACAAGTCTAACCAAAAGTCTAAGAAAGGCGATAAAGGTGACTTCGAAACTGGTGAACGTAAAGGCGACAAGTCTAACCAAAAGTCTAAGAAAGGCGATAAAGGTGACTTCGAAACTGGCGAACGCAAAGGCGACAAGTCTAAAACTAAGCCAGGCAAGCTAGACTTCATGAAGAAGAAGCTGAAAGAGGATGACGAAGACAGAGAGCCTACTAAAGCTGAGCTGGACAAGATAGCAAAAGAAGAAGAAGCGGGCACCGCGTATTAGTAAATGACTAAATCCATGGCGCAAATGGCTGATGAGATTCTTGGTGGAGCCTTAACTGACACCACCAAGAATCCATATGACCCTAACACAGGTCACCAAGCACATATGCCAGCGATGAACCCTGAAGATACTTTAGTGGAAATGTCCGATGCACAGAGACATAGTTTCCTAAAAGGCATCCCAGGTATTGAAGTACAAGAACTAAAAGAGGAGGTTATCCGTGAAGCTGTAGTAGAAGCTCCGAAAACCTCTCCCGTCTCAGTAACTCCTGAAGAGGTAGATACTTTAAACGAAGCATTGCGAATCATTCAAAAAATTCAAGAAGCTACAACAGTCGGTAACATCGGTGTTAACTTCGCTGGAAGCGAAAAAGGTTTAGACCCTAAAAAAGCAGAAGTGCCGGGCAATACCAACGTATCCAAAGCTCCTAAGAAAAGGGAGAAAAAAACAAAAACAAAACCAAAATCACACTCTGATTTTCTAGCATACTTAAAAGCATAATGTTACTACGCGACTTCAACGATTTTCAACCCCTACAAATCCTTAGCGAGGCTAAAGGAAAAAGCAAGACTATGAAAGTACGTGGTATCTTTAGCGAAGCTGAACGTAAGAATGGGAACGGTCGCATTTACCCAACGCAGTTGTTAGAGCGAGAAGTACAAAAGCTTCAACCTATGTTAGACGAGCGCCGCCTATGCGGTGAGCTTGACCACCCAAATGATGAAGTGGTTCACCTATCTAACGTCTCACACATCATCACCGATTTAAAAATGGAAGGCAAGAATTTAATCGGCGAAGCGGAATTTTTAGACACACCATCAGGACGTATCCTCCAAGAGCTAATCAAGGCAGGAGTTCGTATTGGTATTTCTTCACGCGCTACAGGTAGCGTAGAACACGACATGAAAGAAGATGCTTACATGGTTCAAGATAATCTACGTATGATTACTTGGGACATGGTAGCTGACCCATCATGCCAAAACGCCTTCCCATCTCTCGTGGAACACAAACAGTTAATGGAGAATCAACGCTCCCTTGATGATTACCACAACAATCTAGAATCGGAAAGGATTTACTTAACTGCCTTAAAGCAAGTTTTAAAGTAAAAAAAACACTCTTTTTTCCCTAAACCTAGTAGATATAAACAGTAGGAAATATTTTCATGAACAAAAGAATCGAACAAATCGCCGAACTACTCCCAGACGGCTTATCAGAAACCGGTCTCCAAGAAGTACTTAGTCTTGTAGAAGGTGCGGTTACTGAACGCGTCGCGGAAGAAGCTAAGCTTATGGAAGCCAAAGTAAGTGGCTTTTTACGCTCTAAAATAGAGGACCTTAAGGATGTAGCCAAACAAGAACTCGAAGCAGACGATGACGTCCTTCGTGGTTTTCGTATGTATGAGAACATCCGCGCAATGATTGCATCTGAAGTAGAATCACAAGATGTTGATTCTGCAGTATCAAAGCAACAGTCACAGATTGCGGAACTAGAAGAGAGTATTACAGCTTTAAACTTTAAGCTAACTAACTCTCTTCACGAAAACTCAATGCTTTCTAGTAAAGTATCGAGTTTGAATGAAACAAACCAATCACTTAAAGAAAACTCTAAACTTCCGTTTAAGTCTTCTGAAAGTGCTGTAGTTATAACTAACGAAACAGACTCGAGTCGTACTTCTCCTGAAGCGGCTAACAACATCTTCTTAACCGAAGACGTGCTTAACCTTAGCCAAAATAAGGTAATAAATTAATATTATGTTAAATGAAAAATTTGCAACGTCCCTTTGTGAGAAGTGGGAGCCAATTCTGGAGGGTATCACAGACGAATCAACACGTCAGATGACTGCCGTTCTTCTAGAGAACCAAGCCAAGAGTATTCTTTCTGAGAATTCTCATGACCATGGTACTCTTGAAGAAGCAACAACCGTGGGTAACCTCGGAACTTTCCAAAAGTTTGCTTTCCCTCTCGTTCGGCGGGTTTTCCCGCAACTAATCGCCAACAAGATTTGTGGCGTACAGCCAATGCAAGGTCCTGTTTCTCAGATTTTCTATCTAGGTTACAACCGTGCAGGTGTAGCCCAAGATGGAACTTCTCGTGGTGAAGTAGTTTACTCCAAGTACCGTATGGTATATGGCGGTAATATCGCTCAATCGCAGAACAACATCGGCTCACTGGATTCACTAGCGGGTAAAGCAGCTTCAGGTAACTTCAGTTACTCATCGGATGCTGGTTCTTCTATGGGTTTGTCTGCTGTAACAACTATGGGTTCTGGTACTGCTGGTGGTAAGATTGCCGCATTCCCGAATGAAGACATACTCGCTGCTCAATACTTTGTATCAGCTGGTGAGCGTCTATCAGCCTCAGCTATCCCTGAAGTTAACTTCACAATTGAACAACAAGCTGTAACAGCACGTACTCGTAAGTTCCGCGCCCTATGGACGTTGGAAGCTTCACAAGACCTTCGTGCTTACCACAACTTGGACCTAGAGCGTGAATTGACTGAGCTTCTTTCTAAAGAAGTAGCTTTGGAGATTGACCGTGAATTGGTTGAATCAATCCGTTCGTTGGCATATGACATCCCTGCAAATACAGGTGGTAGCCCGACTTTCGGTCCCAACAACTGGGACCAAGGCAATGCAAACAGCTTCGGTAACAGTCTAGAAGGAGGTCCTCAAGGGTCTTTTGATTACGCACAACCTTTTGGTGCAAATAACGCTGAACCGGGTGTTCCTGGTCAGCCAGGCTCTAACCTAGGTGGTCAAGCAGCAATGCCTGGAGAGACTAACGGTTCAAACGTGTTCTTCGTTGACTTCGGAACTACAGCTCTAGGGCTTGCTCCTCGTCACGTAGGTGAGGTTTACGCCAACTTGGTTGCCGTAGTTAACTTCGCTGCACAAGATATCTATCGCACAACTCTACGCGGTGCTGGTAACTGGATTGTATGTTCACCTTTGGTGGCTGCTATGCTCCAGTCTGCTGCAAAGCTAGAGGGTGGTGTTGACCCTAACGAAGCAGGTCAGTTAGGTGCTACTATTGAATACAAAGGTAAGTGGATGGGTGCTTACGACGTTTACGTCGACCCTCTATACCCTGAAGATGAATTGATGGTTGGTTACAAAGGCGCTTCGCCTATGGATGCCGGTTTCGTGTACTCACCGTACATTCCGCTCCAAATGCTACCAACAATCACGGACCCAGAGACGTTCCAGCCACGTAAAGGTTTGATTACTCGTTATGCGACTACTCAAATTAACCCGGCTTCACGTTTCTACCGTATCATCCGTATCGTAGGTGCTGACAGTCGTTACTTGACAACTCCGTTCCAGAAAGCTGGCGGCGGTACAACAAACACTGCTTACTAACAATAGTTAGCAGATTAATAAAGGAAGCCCAGCTAGTTTTAGCTGGGCTTCTTCCATATATAATAGTATAATGGCACAGTACCCAGGAAAACCAAACTTTGTGTGGGGTCCGTTCGATACGGTTAGAGAAGGAGCGGGCGCTAACGAAAGTAATTTTGTAGCACCCTCTGGAGATATCCCGTACGATTCCCTAAACCGTAGATTCTTCAGCGACACCGTGGAGTTCAATCGCTTTTACACGACCATCCATGATTTTGTAAAGGCTCGTTTAGGGCATCCAGTAGTTAGAGTGGAGTTAGCTGATTTTCAAATCCTTACTGCTATTGATGAAGCGATTAGTAAATTAGATTACCATGCACCTGACTGGTGTTCCCAGTTAGCCGCATTCTCTACGTCGGCTGGCATTAACATGTACGAATTACCTTCTTACATGATTAATAATTTCAAGTATGCAGCGTACAAGAAGACCTTGTTAAGTATCCCTATGGCAGGTCAATCCCTTGAACAAGACTTTTTCATTAAATACTTTCAAGACCAATTTTTGTTTCAAGACTTCTCTGTAGGCGACTTCCTCTTAATGAAGATGCATCTTAAGCAGATGCGTAAAATCTTGGGTCGCGATGGGTCGATGTCAGTAGTAAATAACAAGTACTTGGTAATAGCACCCACTCCCACCGCTAACGATGCCCAGGACGTAGTGATTGAGTATAAAGCACTAAACTCCGATACGCTACACCATTACTTTATTTCTTGGATTCAAAGATTTACATTAGCAATATGTAAAGGAATTCTAGGAGGGATTCGAGGTAAGTACGCAGATTTACCTTCTCCTCAAGGAGGAGCTCGCTTAAACGGCGCGTCTTTAATACAGGAGTCTGAGCGTGAAATGGCTCTTCTCGAAGAGCAATTGCTTCAAGAGATTGAAGAGCCAGCAAGCTTCTCTACTTACTAATGGTCCTTGTATCTGGCACTCCGTTTGATAACTATCCGCATAATGTGCCGGATGGTACTAAATCCATTAAATATAACGGTAAACGTATTTCTAATAAATTTACAATTAAAAAGCAGCTCTTTGAAAGAGAAAATAAAAATTTTAGAAGTTTAGAGTTTTACCGCGCTACTTCTAAGGAATTACTGGGGTTGTTAAGTACCGGGCAGATACTAGGAACAGATAATAAGATTGCTCAAGTACAAACCTTTTACGCTAACTATGAAAGAGCGATTGCAATGTTATTCAAGACACGAAACCTAACATTGCCTTTAATGACGTTAGCTATTAGCGATACTAAAGAGGACTTAGACCGTAGGCGCCCGGATTTCGACATAGAATACTGGACTGTTCAAAATAAGGAAACTCGTAGGCACACCCGAGTAGCCTCCCTCTCCCCAAAAGCAGTTAAAATATCTTACACTTTAAACCTATGGACAAGGTACGTAGAAGATATGAACCAATTGTTAGAATATGTGCTACAGTTGTTCCGCCCTCATTTACGAGTAGAGACTAATTTCATGACGAATGCTTGTGCGTTTATCACAGCTGTATCTGACAACTCAACCCTAGCTGCTACTGATAGACAGGACAGGGTAATAAGAAAAACTGTTACTTTTGAGGTTGAAACTTATATGCCGACTAGACAATATCAAATACAGTCTAACGGGGACATCGTAGATTTGAACTACGATATCTCCATAGAGCCAGAAGGGACGCTTAACCTCCCTAATCTAAACGCATCTGCCACGGAGAGCATGACTCTGTACCCTTTGTCATCTACCAACGACGCAACATAAAAAAAATAATTAGAGCATTTTCCTAGAAGTATCCCTCTAAATACTATAGGAAGAGAAATTTATTATGACTTCAAAAACAGCAACAATTATCAACATAGCATCTCAAGATTTAGAGATAGTGCTTAAGTCAGGACGTCAGTTCGAACACATCTGTTTGCAATCTGGACAAAATATTTCGGTTCCTAGAAAATCCATCACTGATTTGTGCTTGGAACTTCAGCGGAGACAGCTTCTTCAAATTCTTTAAAAATAAAACTTAATTATGGCTAATTTCATTTCCCCAGGTGTTTACACAATCGAAAAGGACGTATCTGATTACGCTCCAACAGTAAGCCCTTCTATTGTAGGTCTTGTTGGCTTCGCGTCTCAAGGTCCAACAGACACCCCAACACTTTTAACATCCCCTGCAGACCTACTTCGTACCTTTGGTACACCTGATTTGGTAACTGGAGGTCAAGGCATTTATGGTGCTTTGGAAATCCTACAAAAAACAAACCAAGTTTACTATGTCCGTGCTGCTACAACAAGTGCCTCAACAGCTAAAGGCTCTGGTAAGTTAGCGCAATGCCCTAACACGAGAATCGCAGTTGACAAGATGGACCATAACTTAGTTTATCGTTTTGACACCCGCACTTTTGATGCTAACGGAGCACAATACGGAGAGACATCTCAGTCCTACGCATACCGCGAACGTCCTTACGTGTCCGGGACACAGGACAACTTTATGCCAACTACCCCAGCTGCGAGCTGGACGACCAACGACTGGAACAATGCGATTGCTGCTGGTGTAGGTGATGTCTTTGACGCGCAAACAGGAAATGTTGGTTACATACCAAGTGGTGCAGGCGGAACAAGTGGCTTGTTTACTTCTAGACTGCCAGGTGCTACAGCATCAACCGCCTCCCGTTTAGAAACTACGATATACTACTCTTCAGGAGTATCTGCTGCCGGTACTTACACAGGAACCTATCTCTCATCTACTCCTATTGATGTTACAGATTTAACTTTCTACAAGGCTGCTGACGCGACTCCAGGTCACGTAACTAACGCAGTGTTCGATATACTTCAAGCACCAAGTGGTACGAATGATGTGTATCTAACAGCATCTTCGGTACTTACAGGAGCTAATAACTTGGCTTCTAGTGGTTTGACGTTCCTGCCAAAGCAAGCAGCAGGTGCGTACCTACTCGAATCCCTTTACCCAGGTCTAGGGTATAACTACTCTGCTATTAACTACCAAGGCGGTCTTCAATACCGAGGTCTTCAAGCAAGTATTAACAACTTTGTTGATGGAACATTCGCACTGAATATTGCTGACGGTGGAGGTACAGAAGAGACTTACACTATGCAAATGACCAAGCCTACGAGCACGGTAAACGCAATCAGCCTCTACCCAGAAGATGTACTTAATAAAGGTAACGATAACGCAGTATCTCAATACGTTAAAGGAAACTTTTACAAGTTCAATAACGCGACATACCCTGTATCAGGCACAGTATCTGCCGTAACGTCTTGGACAGCCCCAACATCTTGGGGTGGAAACTTCAACTTCGGTACGATAGCTGTTAATAATGCCGTGAGCATTCTTGCGGGCGGTAATGCTACAATCCCAACTACCCTACCGACGCCAAGCACAAACACTAACTTCCGTGCTGTAACCTTGATTCAAGACTACAAAGACTTCTCTCAAGGAGCCAACGGCGATGCTTCTGATTATGGCGGCAATATGTCGGACACAACTGTTCGAGCTGCTATCATAGGAAACACAGGAAATAAGAGCGGTCTCCACGCTTTAGACCAAGAGGATGTTCCGGTAACAATCGCAGCTGTCCCAGGTGTAACAGACCAGAACGTACAAAACTCTCTAATCTCTTTAGCTGAAACTACACAAAACTTCCTAGGTGTAGTATCTCCTCCAGTAGGATTTAGAAGCTCCCAGCAAGCAATCCAATGGACTAACGGCAAAGGAACAGGCAGAACTGCTGCTATCAACAGTAGTTACGGCAGTGTATATTGGCCATGGGTAAAAATGTTCGATGGCTTTACAGGCAAGGACCTTTGGATGGACCCATCTATTTTCGCTATCGGGCAAATGTGTTACACTGACGAAGTAGCTGACCCTTGGTTTGCTCCAGCGGGTCTACGCCGTGGTCGTCTAACTAAACCAGTTGATGTTGAGGTAAAACTTAACCAAGGTGATAGAGACGCGCTATACGGTCCAGGAAACGTTATAAACCCAATCACTAAATTTACAAGTGATGGCATCGTAATCTACGGTCAACGCACAGCTCAACGAGCTGCTACCGCTCTTGACCGCATCAACGTTCGTCGTATGATGATTTTCCTTCGCCGTCTAGTATTACAGTCTACTCGCCGTTTCGTATTCGAACCTAACGACCCTATCACATGGGAACAGATTCGTAACATCCTATCACCTGCACTTGGTGATATCCAACAACGTCGCGGAATCACAGCCTACAAGGTTGTCTGTGACGAAACTACCAACACCCCACTACGCATCGACCGCAATGAGCTTTGGTGCAAGGTGATTATCAAGCCTACGAAGACTGCTGAAATGCTTATCTTTGAGCTTAACCTCACAAATCAATCAGCTAGTGTATAACACTATATAAAGTACAGGAAAACTTAATTATGGCAGACGGCAAATTTTATGTAGACAACGCGGTAAATCTCTTAGCAGATACACCGCGCCTATCTCACGCTCTTGAATCATTCCGCGCATACAGTTGGGAGATTCAAATCCCACAGTTCGCGGGTGTTCTGAGCCAAGTTCCAGGACTGGAAAACAATGACCGACTAACGTTGGCATGTAAAAAGATTACTCAACCAGGCTTTACTGTTGAAGATATCGAAGTACATCGTGTTAATGAAAAGTTTTACTACCCAGGTAAGCCTTCTCCAGATAACATTACAGTTACTTTCGACAACCTCATCAAAGGCGATGTAGCTGATGCTTTGTTTGCGTGGATGAGAAGTGTGTACGACCCAGTATACGGAATTCACTACGCAGGTCTAGGCAATGGTACAAGCGATGTAAACCAAAGCCCTGAAGGTTTAGCGGGTCTTACCCAAGCACCTATCTTTAAACGCACAGTAACCATCTGGCAGCTAGACGCTCACCGTAACCCAGTTACGCACGTGAACCTATATGGCTGTTACCCTAAAGGTTGGAAGCTAGGAGAGTTTAACTACGAGACTAACGATTTCCATACAATTGAGATGGACCTTCGTTACGACTTCGCAGTACAGTTCACTGAAACATCGGATATTGACCCAGTCATGTCTCCGATAGCAGTAAGCTAATAAAGATAAATTAAAATTTTTTAAGGCTTCTCTAGTAAATACTAGGGAAGTCTACTTTAATATAATATGGATAATTTCACTACCTTCACCGACGCATACCTCAACACAGGAAACACTATGATGTTGTCTGAGATAAAGATTGATGATAATAATGTCGCTGCTTACGCTAGAGGGTTTTCCCCTATGACAGCCGAGGAAGTCGGTCAGCTTGCTACACTCAATATGGCACAGGAAGGAGTGAAACCCTCTGTAGACGCGGTGGCAAACCCAGGTAAACCCTATCGGACCGCAAAGGACCCAGCAGACGCGGAGGCAACGTTCGAGGTCGCGTATGGTCAAAAGGAAGGAAAAGGGGTGTATGGTAAAGCTGGCGCCAAGTTCTTTGTGACTGACGAAGCAGGGTGGAAAGCCGTTATAGCTTATTATCAAGAGAACACCGACCAACTTCAGGATGAAACCGGAGAAGAAGGGGGTGGGGGTGATACCACAACCAAGGTAGAGGTTGGCATGGACCCCAATGGTCCACCTGAGGAAAACGAAAAGCTTCTACGCGCTGAATCCGCCGCGATTTGTAAGGAGATGGAGACAGCCTGTACGACTTTTACTAAAAAGGTAGATGGCAAGCTAGACCGTAGCCAGATACCAGAAAAAGCACAGAAAAACATGGGCTGTGACGAACCTTCGAAGACTAAGATGTGTAACGATATGCTCGGTCTCAACGCCCAGGGTCGTATGACAAAGTTCGCTAATCAAGGATGTGAGACAGCTCAAGAATGTATAGATAATGCCAGGGCTATTATGCAACAGAGAATTGAGCTGTACAAGCTGAGTGATGCAATACTGGAAACCGGCTTTAAAGTGGAAAGTCTTAATTCAGCCCAGCTGGAACTTCTCTCCTGCGTTAAAATGAGAGGTACGGGGCAATCACGCGGCGTCTGGATTTCAGGAGGGAAAGGGTGTGACGGGGTTATAGCTGCGCTTGCCACTGGCGAAGGTCTTACTGGAGACGAAAGATACGGTATTATGGTGGGAAACCAAAACACTGCGCTTTGGCGTGCAATGAAAGCTGCTCAAGACCAAAAAGTAATGACTGGAGAAGGTGAAGAAAAACAAAATATTATTACTCAAGGCACGGATGAGAGCGGTTTAATAAATTGGTATAACGCTACCTTTGGAAGAATAAACGAAAAATTACTCACATTTGCAATGTGTCTTGCACATTCACCGGGCGGAGTTTTGAAAGGGGAACAAAAGAAGTGCGCAGCAGACGCAGTCCGCGATATTGTCTCCGAGCTAGGGGGTAATGCAGGTTTCCAGAAAATGTACGAGATGGTAGGGGAAAAGTTAGACGACCCTGAATCCGAATTCGAATACGGGAGCATTGTGGATAAAGGTGCAGATGCAAAAGCTGCAGAGGTAGTTGAATGGGCGAATGAGAACGGTATCGATTTAGGGGACGATGAAGAGAGAGCTCTTAAAATTATATCTTACCTATTAGTGCAAGGTGTTAATAGATGGGAGGCTGTGGCTTCGCAGATGCCTGAAGGTAGCGAAGTGATTCAGGTGGGCGCTTCGAAAGTTGGGGTTGACCCAGAAGGTAACGTAGATAACGCTGATTCCGTTGTTAAAATGCCAGGAGGTCCTAAAGAGGAAGAGAAATTCTTAGATAGTATAACAACCGAGCCTTTGTACACAGTCACAGAAGAACAATGTCCTGGTCGTGATGACGGAGAAGGGATGGGTATCTCTACAAAAGAATCCACAACCGATACCGGGAAGATGGCAGCAGGAAGCCGCGGGGTTACCAAGACTCAGTCAGAAGAAGCAGGTCTCGCTCGAGATAAGGCGAAGTGCTTTGCCGGTGCGGTCTGTGAAAACCACAAAAAGGCAGGAGAGGATTGTGGTTTAGAAGAAGGGTGGGAGGATAACGAAGCAGAGTACCGTCAAGGGCTTGAAGATAAAGTGGATACCTCTATGAATGCTTTAGCTGAAATGGACCAGTCCACTCTGGACTCCCTTCAACAAGACAACAACTCTAAAATGTCCTTCTCAGACGCTCAGAACCAGAAAGGGTATTGGGACGACGTAGCTGCCTGGAAGAAGGAAAAGAACCCTGAGATAAAGAAAAACTTGGAATCCCAGCTAAGAAACAGGATGACGATAGCCTCTCAAGCAAAGGACTTCGAGGATGATGTGCCTGGCTGCCGCGAAAAGCTTATGATAGATGCTTTGTACACTGGAGGCTCTACTAGAGACCAAGCATACGTACAAACCTCTCAAAGCAATGAGACCCGTGCAGCTCGTGAAAGCGATATTATTGGTCCTGCAGCAATGGCGTTTGTACAGAGTTCAAAAGAAGAGGTTAATTTTTCCCAAGGAAGTGTTACCATTAAAGACGTAGGAAGCTTTACCCTTCGCGTAAAAGGTATGAATGAGGATGGAACTGGAGGAAGCAACAAACAGTTCTTTAATATAGACAAGTCGTTCGTTAAGGACCATACTAGACCTTTAGAGAAAGGAGCCAGTTCTGTGGGTAACTCAAGTATGAAAGCCGAAGACTTCGTTAGAAAGCTCCAAGAACTCTTTCAAGGGATAAATGAAATACTTCCCGTCAAGGACTAACTCGGGTTTTACCTGGTAAGGCTTCCCGACGATTACTATAGCCATTCGCCTGGTCTTCTGGTAGATTACCATCCATTCCTTGCTCGCGTGAGAAGCGTCATTCTGTGCCTGTGAGATGAAAGACTTGAAATCACTTTTTCGTTTGAACAAATCATCAAGCTGTACATCGTAACCATTTTTACATTCTATCACAAATGGAAAAGTAATTGGTGTGATAAGGTCCCCTTGAACACGTAGATGGTCGGGTAGGTCCTTGTGGGTAGTAGCGAAAGCTCCAGACCCTGGAGTTCTATTGAACTCCTTGGTATTAAACCGTTCGTTAAGCTGCTTCGCTATTTTACGCTCGAAGTTGCTTCCCTTGCGCTTACTGTTAACGCGCTTCTTTTTGGAGAAATCTCCAAATTCTAAAATTGAGTCGATATTTTTTGACATGGGTTACTATAATATTTTATGAACGCCGATAAACACAAACTTACATTTGCCGTCGACGGTGAAACTTTTGGTACTTTTAAACTCCGAGATGGAGACCGTAAAATGAAATTATACATTAAACTAAACAAAGATGAGACTGCCCAATGGGAGGCTCTAAAACAAGCCCTTACAGGGGGAGATATGTCTAACGACACTCTAGCCCGAATTTTGTTCTTTAAAGGCATACACGCCATTACCTCTGAACTCAACGAACGTGTAGAAAACATGAGCGATGAAGAGAAAGAAGAGATAATGTCTAAAATGAGCGCAGAACAAGCTGGCGCTGCAATGTCCTTAGCCGAAGAAGAATTAAGTGGTGAAGATGCGAACACTGAAAACTCTACAGACTGATAAGGAACTGAATGCGGTCTTGAAACGCCGCAGAACTGATAACTTTGTTGTGCTCTACCATTCCTTATGGTGTGACTGGAGCCAACGAGCTGTAAAGTTCGCTGAAGAATGGGCAAAGAAAGAAGGTGACGAAACCATGTACGTCGTAAACAGTTGGGATTTACCTCAATCATTTTCTTCATTTTCCATTACCTCCGCACCAGCCCTTGTTCACATTAAGAACAAAAAAGTTAGGGTGGACGTTGAGTATCCGAAGATTTATAATTTCTTCCATTCTACTCGTCCAAAAAAGACTTAATTTTTTTATCACGGTATTGTTGAATCTTCTCTCTATATTTTTTATTTTTTGTATAAATTAATTTGAGATTATTAACAATAACTGTGGTAAAGTAATTAAAAGCTGAACCCTTTTCCTTAGTAAAGTTCTTTAATACTTTAAGGCATAGTACGAAACACTCCTGCTTAGCATCCTCATGTTCTACTTTAAATTTAAATGAAATCAAAATACTTGAAATCAAAAGGTCTAACTGTTGAATAAGCTCGTCTTCGTGCTCGCTCTGATTACCCAGATAATTAAAGATTGTTTCTTCAAACTTCTTGTTATCAATATAATGCTTCTTTTTTTTGCGTTTCGCCATAACTCATAATAGACAATGGATTTAGAAAAAATAATAGAATCTTTCGATAAAGATGAAAAAACCAAAGATTACTCCTCAACCGACGTTGGTGATGAGAAAATTGTCTTTGTTACCACCTGCCAGTATAGAGAGCGTGGAAGCCTCTATGATTTCAATGACCATGAATACGGTATTATATCTAGCTTACTAGACCAGACCAATATACCTAAGGGTCATTATCAGTTTATACCCGCCATTCGAGAGCCGAACACAGTAGAGGATGACCTTACTACTGCGGATTACAACACGCATCGACCATTCCTCTTCGCTGATTTGGAGGAGATAAACCCAGAGCTGATTATCCCTCTTGGCAACGTAGCTTTGAAAACGTTACTTAAGAAGTCGGGACTGTTCAACAAGCGAGGTAGAGAGTTTACTTACGAAGAGTGTCCGGTCGTACCTACATACAGTTCCGACCTAGTATTTTTGGAGCCTAAGCTACGCAAGCTATTCATTCAGGATGTAAACAACGCTTACGATAAGTTTATCTTAGATAAAAATAAGTTCGATGGTTCAAAATATGTTTTATGCCAAACCATCGAGGAGTTTAATAAGCAGATGGATATAGCTGAGCAATACACTGCATTAGGATGTGACATAGAAACCACAGGTTTAGATTTCAAGAAAGACGAAATGTCTACAATTGCTATAGCCTCTGGAGAACAGCAAGCATTTACTGTCCCTATTAATCACAGGGAAAGTCCTTTCGATGATAAAGATAAAAAAGTTATCAAAGAAAGATTAGCTGCCTTAATGGCAAACAAAAGCATCGAGAAAATTTTTCATAACTGCCAATTTGATATTAAATTCATGAAGACCTTCGGGATAAATGAGTTTCATAACATTGGAGATACGAAAATTATGCACTCGCTACTCGATGAAAACCTTCCTCACGGTCTAATGGATTTAGTGAAGGAGTACTTCCCCCAAGAATTGGAGAAATTTTAATGATTACAGTAGATTACATATGGTTAGATGGCTCGCAAGATATGCCACAATTACGTTCAAAGACTCGCGTTTTTGATAAACCCCACGCACTTCCCGAATTACCTGATTGGTCGTTTGACGGAGGTAGTACCCATCAAGGATGTGTTGGTGATTCAGACCGAACCCTACACCCTGTGCGTTTATATAAGAACCCTTTTAGCGAAGGCAATTACTTGGTATTATGTGAGGTCAATAACCCTGATGGGACTCCCCACGAGACAAATCAGCGCCATAATCTACGCACTCAAATAGAGAAGGGTGGTAGCTCTCCTTGGTTTGGGTTTGAGCAAGAGTATACTTTAACTGACCCAATGCAACAGCCCCTTGTGCCTGAGGAGATTACACAAGGAGAATTTTACTGTGGCATCGGAGCCGGTAGGGTTATTGGGAGGTTAGTAGCCGAGGAACACCTTAAAAATTGCTATGACGCAGGTATCACCTTGTTCGGCAATAATGCAGAGGTCATGATTTCTCAGTGGGAATACCAAACCAATCCTAAGGAAGCCTTAGATGCTGCTGATGATTTGTGGATGGCTCGGTATATTATGGAGCGAGGTACGGAGAAATTCAACATGCGAGTCTCTTACCACCCTAAAATCTATAAGGAACTGAACGGTGCTGGTTGCCATGTAAATGTTTCGACTGAAAAAACACGCGAAAGCCTTACTTCAAAAGAGACTGCGGAGATAATGAAGAAGTTTGAGAAAACTCACGACGAACATATTACTGTTTATGGTGATGGAAACGAGTTGCGTTTGACTGGAGAACACGAAACTTCAAGTTTTGATAAGTTTACGTGGGGTGTTTCTGACCGTAGCGCAAGTGTGCGGATTCCGGCTCATGTCGTACAACAACAACAAGGTTATTTTGAGGACCGTCGTCCTGCTGCAACCTGCGACCCTTACAAAGTTACCTCTCGCATTATAAAGACGTTAAGCTAATGCTCAGAAGTAACTTACCACCTCAACAAAAAGAACGGGCGTCCGCGACATTAAAACAGATATTAGAGACTATAATACAGATAGGGCAAGCAACCCAACAAGACTATTTATCTAACAGTAAATACTCTAATCTTATGTTTGATATTGGACATTTAATACAGGAGCTAGACTATGCTGACCGTAACTAACGGTGGAAACTTTGACTGGGCTAATATGCCCTTGGATGACATGGCGTTGGGAAACGCCATGGACGCCGATTTTACTCTACGAGCTTATAACGCTATGACTAGCGATATGCAAAGTAAGGGTGTTAACCATGTCTACGACAAACTACTCAGAGACATTCTGGTCGTTGCATCAAATATAGAACACAAAGGTATTCTTGTAGATGGTGAGTGTGTTAAAAAGTTTGACGTGCTTCTTACGAAGGAAGTAGCTGAGCTGTATACCAAGCTTTCTGAGTTATCTGTTATTGATGATGTTAATCCTAACTCTAATTCAGACATGGGGTTACTTCTATTTACTAAGGAAGGTTTTGGTTTAAGAGCGCTTGAGTTTTCTAAGAAAACAAAAGCAGCATCTATTACTGAGGCTCACCTCAAGAAAGTAGCTGTTACCGCTACAGGAGATGCAAAGGAATACATCGAGCTTTTGCTAAAGTATAAAGGACGTGTTAAGCAACATAAAACCTATGTAAAGGGTGTGGAGAAAGCCGTAGCATATAACGAGGACGGACGAGTTTACTCAAGTTACAATTTCGGTAACGTAGTAACCGGTCGACTCAGCTGCTCCACATATTCAGTAGGAAAAGAACGTAAGGGTATTTCCTTTCACACGTTACCACGCCCTGATGAAAATGATGCAGTTAATCTACGTAGTATGATGACGGCAGATGAAGACAAAGTTTTTGTTGCGGCTGACTTCTCTCAAGCAGAGTTGCGCGTACTTGCACAATGCTGCAAAGATAAAAACCTTATCGAAGCATTTAACACCGGGCAAGACTTACATAGGTTTACTGCGTCCTTAGTGTTTGGCAAAAAGCCTGAAGACGTAACCAAGCAAGAAAGACAGATTGCTAAAAGCGTTAGCTTTCTTATCGTGTATGGAGGAGGTCCCAACAAACTTGCTGAACAAATCGGTAAAGATATAGGTTATTGTAAAAATATTTTTCGGGCTTATCAAGATTCATTCCCTAAAGTTTTTGACTGGATTAATTTTGTTCATAAGTTTGTTAAAGCTAATGGGTACGCCGTAAGTATTTTTGGACGTCGAAGACACTTACCCAACGTAAAGAGCCCTAACCGCAAATATCAGTACAGAGCTCTACGCCAAGGGATGAATTTTGTAATTCAAAGCTCTGCGTCTGACCTCATGCTCCACTCTATCTTACGGTTAAATAAGTACTTAGCTGCGACAGGGCTGGATGCACAAATTCTAGCGACTGTACACGACTCCGTGGAAGTGCAGTGTTCTAGGAAAGATTTATCTAAAACGGTTGAGTTAATGAAGTACGTGTTACAAAGCACAGATGATTTTAAAGGATTATACGGCTTAGATTTTATTGTACCTTTTGAGGTCGATGTTGAAGCAGGTAAGTCTTTCGGGGATATGATTGATGTGGAGTTTGATTCCGCGGGACAGTTCCTAAATAAAAAGGAGATTATAAATTATGTCGACAACAGCTAAAGTAGTTATTTTAACGGACCTGCATTTACGTGCAGATTACTTCCCAGGATTCTTAGACAGACAAGTAGAAACCTTACTTCATTTAGCTAATAGAAAGCGTTGCGACTACGTCGTGATTAATGGAGATGTGTTTGAAAGACGTAACCCTCGAAGCGAAGAGCTTTTAGCGTTCGGATATTTGTTAGATAATATTAAATGTAAAAATATTATCGTTAATAGAGGTAACCACGACACCCTACGTAAAGATGGTACTTCTGACACTATCCTATCTTTGTTCTCTGAGAAGGCTCGCATCGTTAAGGATACTGAAACCATACGCCTTGGCGAAATTGATTTTGATTTTATCCCTCATTACGAAGATGAAGATATAATAATCGCTGACTTAAAGAAAAATAAAAATCCTGTGTTTGGTCATTTTGGATTTGACGGCTGTGTGTCTAACGGACACTACGCATACGAGGCTCGTGTAAAACAATGGCACTTTAAGAAAAAACCTTATGCTTTTCTAGGTCATATACACAAACCTAAAATCTACGGAAACGTAGTTATCATGGGCACTGCCTACTCTAACACTTTCGGTGAAGCTAATGCTACCAAGTTTGTGCATGAGTTAGTATTGCGCGGACAAGAGATAGAGCTTATTAAGAAGCCGATAGGTAAAGGGATTAAGCATATCGTAGGTACCATAGACGAAATACCTGACCTTGCTAAGAAGCATAAGTTTGAGGATTTCTTCACCATACTCAGAGTTAAGATGGATAAGCTGGACTCGTACACCGAACAAAGGTTACGTGACGAGATTTTCGCAGAGTATCCTATACAGAGCTTGGAGCTTGTTTTCGAAGATGTGCTTCCCAAGTTTGAGTCAGGGTACATCCCGAAGAACCGCATATTCAGTTTAGATGATACAGTTATTGATGAGT
>Ga0209337_1000107_pt1 | contig 66655 bp, 60 predicted proteins | sample LinPmetageLP53_FD_184044 | JGI IMG/M metagenome (GOLD analysis project Ga0209337, IMG submission 184044) | Marine viral communities from the Pacific Ocean - LP-53 (SPAdes) (version 2) | ecosystem: Environmental > Aquatic > Marine > Oceanic | place: Pacific Ocean | collected 2010-02-08
ATTATTACTGAACCATCAGCAGAAGTAACTGCATCTCCCGCATGATTACCAATAACCACGTTCTGTTCTCCACCATTAACAGAACCACCAAGTGAGTTATAACCAATTGCTATGTTATCATTTTCTGCTGTTCCGTTATAAGAATCAGAACCGATTGCTATATTTCTAATGCCTGTTGTGTTTGCTTTTCCTGATTGACTACCTACGAAAACATTGTGGTCTGCGTTAGTATTTGCTGTACCTGCCACATATCCTACGAATACATTCTTGAATCCTTCTGTATTTGCTGTACCTGCGTTATAACCCAATGCTACATTCTTTGTTCCATTAGTACCATTTGGTGCATCTAAAGCACCTATACCTAATGCCGCATTATAATCAGTAGCATTAGCAGGGGTTGAACCTAACCAAACAGAATTAGCAGTTGTACTTGCATCTGATAAACCACCAATAGCAGAAGCACCACCACCAACTGCTGAACCTGCAACAGTCAAAGAACCCGGAATATTTACTACGCCTGATGAATTACCTGTTATCCAAGTTGTTGTATTAGTTCCATCATACCCTGCAATTATTAAGTTTCTATCTGTCGAATCATCAGCAAGGTCTGTATTATGACCAATTACTACATTTCCTGAACCTGTGTTTGAACTACTATCATTTGCATTCACACCTAAATTAATGTTGTAGTTTCCAGAAATGTATCTTCCCGCGTAAGAACCAATACTGATATTTCTATCACCTGTTGTGTATTCCGCCGTTTGACTTCCAATAGCGATTGAGTGAATACTAGCAGTATCTTGCAACATTGTATTTCTGCCAATGGCTATGTTGTCTTGACCAATAGTGAGATTAGCACCCGCATGACTTCCGAGTAATACGTTGTTTGAGCCAGTAGTCAAATCTTGACCTGCTCTATATCCTACTGCGGTTGAGTTATGTGTGTTAATGCTACCAAAAACATCAGTTCCTATACCTAAGTTTGATGTGTTTGATACAACAACATCCGATAAACCATTGAGAGAAGAAGCACCACCCGCATTTGCGTCAACGTAAGCCTTAATCGCACCGGATGACATTATGTGGTCATCAGTATCTACTAACTCAGTTCCTATATCAACGTCATTAATTAAATGTCCACCGAGTGTAATGGCGGTAGCGTTAGTCGCAGTACCTGTTAAAGACCCTGTAACGTCACCTGCTATTTTTGGAACAGTCAATATGGTAGTACCGGGATTGTAATGAAAGTCAGTTGAAGATTCAGGTCTATAATTACCTGCGCTATGAGAACCGTCTGCATCCGGTAAAAATATAATTAGGTTATTTTCGTTTACAAATGAGCCAGCACCGTTATTTGGAACTACACCAACAGTAGCGGCGGCAGTAGCCGTGTCAGCGTTACCCTCTAATGCACCATCAAACTTTGTCGCTTCTATTTCTCCTCCTGTTTTGAATGTAACACCATCGGCCCCATCAACTCTGAATATGATTTGGTTATCTGTGCTAAACTTAATTTGGTCTGTGGCATCTCTACCTACGGCCCCCGTTACAGTTATTGAATCCACAAATGTATCTTTGAATCTTAGATTTGTAGTACCCAAATCAACATCACTATCAGTAGGTGGGAATATCGCACCATCGGAAATATGTAATTGCGTTTGTTGGTTAGCGTCAAATCTTAATGAATCATCAGCATGGAAGTATTTTACTGCCCCTGCATATTGGTCTGAGCCGTTGATGAAATAAATAGCATCATTATTCACATTATCTGATGCATTCTTTTTGAAATTAATACGCCCATAGAAAGAAGAAATATTTAACTCGCCTGACAAAAACGCATCATTGAAGTTCTTAGTAGATGTTCCTAAATCTATATCATTATCAGTAACAGGTTCTATTGCACCATCTTTAATGAATAGTTGAGCCGTTCCGTCTGTTGTGAATCCTATTTGATTTTCTGCATATCGGTATATTCCTGTATTATCATCACCTGCTAATGATAATCCGGGTGCGGTATTAGAACCTGCAATAATTTCAAATCTCTTATTTGCTTCAACCTTAGATGATTGCATATACATGGCGGCTGAACCACCAACTGAGAATCCAAGAGTATCGCCTGTTAATCGGAACATTCCTGTATTAGTATCAGAAGCAAATGAAAATGTAGGTGCGGTTGCTGAACCATTAACACCACCTGCATTAGTATCTCCACCGCTACTCGCCCAACCGAGATTACCACTACCATCAGTCTTCAATACTTGACCAGTTAAACCATCAGCATTAGGTAAAACCCATATCTTATCAGCAGTAAGAGCAGGGGCTTCAAATCCTACATAGTTAGAACCTTCATAAAATCTTAATTCTTTGTTAGAACCTTTAAGAGAAACATCTCCATCAAATATATCTAATCCTTTCTTTATTACAAAATTACTATCTGTCATATTTCATCACCATAACTTCACTGTCCATTATGCTTTACTCTTCCTAGACTATCCTACCTTATTATCATACTTGAGGGAATAACGTTAAATCCCACCAAACTGTAAATGTTGTACCTATATTTCCACCAGTATTGTTTTCTATTTTTAATTGCATGTCATCACTAGCCATTTCAGCCCAAGAAACCTTGAAAGGGAAGTCAGAACTTCCTTCGAATACAGCATTTGAAGAAACAAAAGCGTAAATTCCAGTTCCATCTCTATCATTAGCAATGAAGTCTTGAGTCAAAACAAAATTACCACTGCCTGTTATTCCTGCGTCAATATGTAGAGTTCCTCTAATACCTCTATACGAACAGTTACTACCATGCACTGCTCCAGTAGGTAAAACCGTAATAGCCACATTTGAACCATTTGATAAAGCAGAAGATAAAGGCGATATTCTACCTTGTATTTTAGTTATACCTCTTTTCTGAGCATACGAATACGAACCTGAACTTGCGGATGCGGGGTCACTTGCAGTAGAAGTATGTGCAGTTTCAGTTAAAGCAGAATGTACACCTGTTTTGTGTATTGGGGAACTAATGTTCACTAGACCTGAACCACTATCAGTACCAACTGAAACATTTCCATCACCATTAGGACTTATTGTGATATTAGCATTGTTTGCAGTAGTTGAGATTGACAACGCATTAGTATTAGTGAGAAGTGGTGTAGTTAGAGAAGTGGCGGCAGATATCGTAGTACTAGAAGCAATAGTGGTTGCCGCAACCCTACCACTACCACTTACATTAGCATCAAATGTTGCTGTTAGGAAGTTTGCACGAACTTCTCCTGTATCGGGTTTGTATGTAAAATTACCAGTATCATCTAATAGAGAGTTTGACTCATCATGGAAAACTACTGGAAACACAGTGCTTGTATTGTTATCAGTAACAGTAGTGGTTGCTGCTAAAGTGGAAGACGCCGCATTACCTGTTATGTTAAGTGGGGGAGTGTAAGTGAATACACCATTACTGTTATCGTATGCTATTCCTCCATTACCCGAAGGAGTACCTTCTGTTCCAACAGATAAAGCAGATAATGCTATTCCTGTTGCTGATTGAGAAACCCAAGAAAATGACCCATCTGCATCAGAAGAAAGAACATAGCCACTTGTTCCATTTCCGGTAACATTTAATTCAGCCGCACCAACTGAGTTATCAGTTATTTGTGATGCTCCTACCGAATCTAAAGCCGCTAAATTACCATACGATAAGAGTGTCTTTACTGCCTCTACATCAGCCGCAGTGATTAGCCCAACCATAGGAATAGATGTAACACCAGTTCCGCCTCTAGCAACCGCAAGTGTTCCACTAGTAATTTTACTCATTGAAAGATTTGGTATATCTGCTGATACTAATGACCTAAATGTAGGAACGACAGCAGTAGAACCACTTGATGGCCCTGCATAAACATGATTAACAGGTTTTGCCGTATCTACTAATGCTAATGTACCTGTTGTTGAAGGTAATTTAATAGTTACATCAGTGTTAGAAGGGTCTTGTGCCTCTAGTATTACTTCTCCATCATCACCACTAGAATCATCACCACCCGCATTAGTTGCGAAGAATGATATTTTGTTATTTTCTGTAATTCTAACAGTCTCGTTGTGATAAATAGTATCTCCTGTTACTGTTAAATTACCTGCAATAGTCACATCATCAGGCAATCCAACTGTTATTGTTCCTGCACTTTCTAATACTGTTACTTCATTGGCTGTACCTGCAAATGTCAAAGTACCACCTAAAGCCACAGGGCTTGTGTTTGGTGTACCTTCGCTATCAGAAACTGTAATAGATGAGTTTGCTAAATGGACATTATCAATACTTCCATCCTTATAATGAACACTATCTATATTATCTTCTAAGAGATTTAATATCTCAGTAGCAGTTTGGTCTGCTGTTGCACCATTTTCTATTGTTGATGTTCCCGCACCAATTCCTATTATTGTCCGAAGATTTGCGGCTGTTAATTCTTCAACAACACCTGCGTTAGTAGATATTCTTCCTAACACTCTACTTGTAGCAGAAACCTCTTGCATCTTTGCATAAGTTACTGCATTGTTATCAATATCGCTAGTAGAAACAGATGTCAGATATGTGTTTGTATCTAAACTAGAAGTTAGACCCCCACTATTATCTGCTGTTATTTTAATCAAACCACTTGTGTTATTACTTGGACTTCCTACTGCAACAGCAACCTTACCTGCGGCTGATAATCCTAAGTCATCCAACATTTGACTATCGCTTCTAGCAGTAAGAGATGCTACACTAGAAGCGTCAGTAGTCATCTTTAGATATTTAGTTTGACTTGCTCCTGTAATAAGATGTTGAGCAACAGAAGACAGACTAATTCTAGCATCTGCAAAAGTATCACTTGTAATTTTACCTGCCGCTAGACTAGGAATATCACCTGTCGCTAATGTTCCCCAAGAAGGTGCGGCAGAATCAGTATTATCTCCTGTTTGTGTAAGGAACTTCTTTGTTGTAGTAGTGTTACCTGCTAAGAGAGAAGTAGCACCCGAACCAGTTTGATACGGTATAGAACCTACTACCCCTCCTGCTACATTAGTTGCTGTTGTAGCAGATGTAGCAGATGTAGCAGATGTAGCCGTAGTTGCAGTATCGGCATTACCTGTTGTACTCTGATTTAGTGTAGGAATATCTGAGGCCAATAATGCTCTAAATGTAGGTGCGGCGGCATCACCTGTTGTTGGCCCTGCATATACGAAAGCGGCAGTTGTTGTACCTGCAAGATTTGTAGCAGTATCGGCATTACCAGTAGTATTTGCATTTTCTAATGCTAATGTTCCTGTCGAAGATGGTAAAGTAATAGTATGATTACCGCTAAATGATGAATGAGCAGGTGCTTGTAATCTCGCATAATGTGAATTACCTGATTCACAATAGAAATCAATATTAGATTGTGAACCACTATTTTTAATTGAAATAGAACCTGAACCAAGCGTTACTCCACTTGAACCTCCAACAGTAAGAGCATTTGTCAAATCCCAAGTATCATCAGCATCATCAAAGATAAGAGATGCTTGTGTTATAGGATTGTCACCACTATCAACACCTCTGTAAATGGATATACCACTTGTAGCCGCAGTAGCAGTATCGGGAGAACCTTGTGTAGTATTTAGTTGTAAAATGTTATCTTCAACTTCAATAGTAGCAGTATTAATTGTGGTTGTAGTTCCACCAACAGTTAGATTACCTGCAATAGTAGCATTACCTCTGAAATTAATTGTGTCTCCTGAGTCTGCACCGATATTTATTGTTTCATCATTAGTACCACTTGAAGATTCAAGAGCATTTAATTTAGATAATAAGGTAGCATTAGAAAGACCAGTATTAGTATTTGTAAGTGTAATAACATCATTATCATTTGCTATACTTAATCCTGTACTTACAGCGAGTACTATATCATCAGAACTACCTCCACTATCAGTTAGACGAATCCTTGTTTGACCCGATGTACCTGTTGCACCTGCAAGAGTAGAAATACCGTAAGTGGTATTTACGTTAGTATCAGTTCCTGTGATTGTAAACTTACTATCACTAGTTCTAGAAACAGATACAGTACCTGCACCTGCAAACTCTACATCATCAGTGACAGTATTAGTGCCAGTTAATCTTAGTTTAGTCGTAGCATTAGGAATACCTATACTGTAATTAGTATTACCACTATCAGTTACTGTATTCGTAAAGGTAATCTTATCTCCGCTACGTGCAACGCTTAATCCATTACCCGCTTCAAGCACTACGTCATCAGTGCTAGAATCAGTACCAGTTAATCGAATAATTTCTTCATCAACAGCAGAACCATCAACAGCAGAAATGCCGTAAGTAGTATTACCACTGTCAGTAACAGTTTCAGTAGCAGAAACAATTCCAGTAATATGTCCATTACCATCAAGAGTAATATCTTGTATGTATGTTCTACCACTATTATCTACTGAATTAGCCGCATTAATGTTAGGATGGGCTGTTAGATATGCTGTTGAATTAAATGCATTAGAACCAAATATTTCTGAAGATAGTTTTTTCTTTTGAACACCATTATCTAATACTACAAACTCATCTTCCCCTGCTACCCAAGATTCTGACATATCAGTCAATTCAGACAAGTCAACATCCAACGCATTACCGTTTAAGTCCAATAATGCTCCTGCGGTTCTTTGAGTATCTGTTGTGAATGTTAATTCGTTTTGCATATAGGATTGTAGGACACTAATATCCATTCTCTTTAATGTTCCTGCATCACTAAGTACTAATTCATCTGTCGAAGCAAGACCACTTGTTAACTCAGTTTGACCAGTAATATCACCAACAACAAAGTTAGACGCACCACTAGATGCAAAGTTCTGTGTTGCTATGTAATCAAAGACAACATCTCCTGTTACTAACCCTGTATTATCGTTAGCGACTGCACCTGTACCCGATAATGTGGATGCCGTTCCTAATCCTAATACTGTTCTTGCCGCACCCGCATTAGCCGCAGTAACTACTCCAATCATAGGTGCAGAAGTTGCTCCTGTTCCTCCACTTGATATTGCTAATGTTGATGAAAGTCCTGCCGCAGTTCCTGTTGTATTTTGGTTTAATGTAGGTATTCTTGCACTAGCAAACACTCCATCGTTTATCTTACTAGCATTGAGATTTGGTATATCTCCGGCAGATAGACCACCATCAAGTATGTTTAATTCTGTTAATGATGCAGTAATACCTAAGTTATCTAATGCATATCCTTGTTGTGTAGAAGATAAACCTTGGTTGTTAACGTCAATTCTTAGTCTGTTACCTAAAGCAGTAGTAATACCAGTAATATCTGAATCGTTAGACTGTAAAGCAACTGCTAATTCATTTAGAGTATCTAAAGCAAGAGGAGCAGAAGCAACTAAATTAGCAACTGAAGTATCAACATATGTTTTAATTGACTGCTGACTAGCCGCAGAAGTAGCACTATTAGCAGAGAAAGTACCATCATTTAATAGGTTTAGATTAGTGTTAGTATCAGTCCAAGGGACGTTAACGAACATTTGACCTGATGTTAATTCAACTGGATAATTCTTACCTGATTCAGTGTAGCCAATCTTAACTAGACCTAAGTCGGAACTTGTTGCTTCACTGTAAGTAGTATCAGAGTTAGTTGTTTTACTATCGTTTATTGCTACTCTCTTTTCTAACTTACCAAACGCCACCAGTATAGAATCAGATGAAGCAACTGCGGTTACATTAGTTGCTATGCTAAAACCTGTTAAAGTCTTAGCAATTACTTGAGCATCAGATAGTTGAGTATTAGTATCAGTTGAAGATAGTGTTAGTGTTCCCGCAGTATCATCATATGTACTAGTTATATTTGTTCCCGCAGTAATCATTGCCGCAATGAAATCTTCTATTTGTTCCTCTGTTGTGTAAGATGGTGTAGCCCAAGAAGCAGTACCCGAAGAACTGTACTTTAGGAATTGTCCTGCTGAACCTCCTGTTGGAATATGGTTGTTCCCTGCTCCTGTTGGATGAACATAGTTATTCCAATTAGAATCATTATTGAAGTAAGACAGTTTAATCTCTGAAGCCGCTTTTCTAGATTCAGTAGTTCCATCTTGTATGATAAACTCAGTAGTTCCTGCTATATCTCCTGTCATATCTGTTAGTTCAGAAAAGTCAAGGTTAAGTGTAGCGTCACCAGTAGTCGCTCCTCCACTCAAACCTACTCCGGCGATTACACTAGTAATATCTCCATCACCTGTTCCCACACCATATCCGTATGATAGAATCTTATCTTCAATAGCGGCAGAAGTCATTAAACTTGTATCGTTGTTATTGAATGATTCAGAACTTATTTGTAATGCACTTCCTGCTAATTGTGCAACACCTAATCCTGATACGCTTATTGTAGCAGTGTAATTTCCTGCTGTTGTATTGCTTTGAGATACTGTTATTGCATCTCCTGCTGTAATATCAACACCAGTCATATCACCTGAACCTGCTCCTGCAAACTGAGCATCAACATAGGTTTTGATAGCCTTAGCAGAAGCAAGAGTATTATCACTGCTACTAACTGAACTTATATCAGTATCAAGTGAAGTGATATCAGATAAGTCTGCAACTGCTAATGATACATTACTGTTTAATAATGTAGAAATTGATGTTAACCCAGTACCACCATTTGCCGCAGTTAGTGTTCCTGTTAAGTTGTTTATTGGTATGTCAATGTCGGCTGAACCGTTAAACGAAACTCCTGCTATTGTTCTAGCAGTTGCTAAAGTACTTGCAGTTGTAGCGTTACCAGTTAAACCACCTTCAAAAGTAGCGGCTACTAATGTACCTAAAGTAAACCCACTTGTTGTATTAATTGTAGTAGTAGGGGCGGCATGAGTATTACCTGTATCAGTAAATAACTTCCACTTGTTACTATCTGATGTATCTCTAAACAACCCTGTATATTTGATAGTACTACCATCAACATATTTACCATAGAAACCTAAGTCAACTGCATCTGCGGCATTATTACTTCCTAAAGCAATTAAAGGGTCTTCTACTGTTAAAGTAGAAGTGTTCATTGTTATAGTATCTCCACTAACAATTAAATCTGCACCAACTGTAAGAGAACCACTTACTGTTAGTGTATCGTCAGCCTGACTACCTATTGTGTAATCTCCACCAAAATCGGAGTTTAGTCTAGCCTTTAAGTTATCAATTGACACGTTATCGTTGGCTGTTCCTGCAATGCTTAGTGAACCCGCACTACCCGCATTATCTGCATATTGTACAGTTATATTGCTTCCTGCTGAAATTAAACCACTAACATAATCTTCAACTTCTTCTTGAGTTAGATGAGTATCTGTATCGGTAGACGCAATAGTAATTGTATCCGAACCTGCTGTTGTGGTTATGTTTACATTAGCACCACCGACTAGTGTCAATGTATCAGTGTTTGAATCTGCAACAATGTTATCTTGTCCACTAACTGCTATTGTTTTGAATATATTTTGTGCAGAACCTAAGTCTGTATTAGTGATAGTTACATTGCCAGTTGCACCACTAACCCCAATACCTGTACCTGCTACATTAGAAAGAACACCAGTATTAACTAATGTAAGGTCAAATGGGTCAGTTGATGCTCCACTGTTAGTATCAGTCCATGTTGCAGTAATACCTGTTCCTTGTGTAAACTGAACAAACTTACCATCTGTAACATTGACAGTAGTTCCAACTCCGTCTTTAATATTGAAAGAACTGAATGAACCTGCTCCACTAACACTACTATCAACATATGCCTTAATTGCCTTTGCTGATGCTAAACTATCATCTGATGAACTAACACTGCTTAAGTCTAAATCAAATGCGTTAATATCTGAAAGCCCAGTAACAGATAGTGAAGTTAGATAATTACTGTTGTCAACAGTGTAACTTCCTGCTCCTGTTCTTTTCATGAATCCGTTACTTGTAAAGTCTCCATCCATTACAGCCCCTGCCGCCGTAACATTAGTTGCATCTGTTACATCTGCTGACGCTTCAATACCTGATAGTTTAGTTCTCTCTGCTGAACTGATTACTGCCCCACTGCCTAAATCAGTAAGTCCTGTTATCTTACCAACTGTAACTGCTCCATCAGCAATGCTATCTGTTTGCACTGCATCATCAGCAAGTTTAGCATTAGTAACTGCATTGCTTGCTAACTTAGCAGTGGTTACAGCACTTGCATTAATCTTACTTGTTAAGACTGCATTAGTACTAATCTTTGCACTAGATATAGCAGTTGATGCTATCATCCCATTGGAGATAGTTCCAGTATCTGCTGATGTAATTAGAGTACCTGTTATATCAGGAAGAGTTATTGTTCTATCAGCAGTTGGTTCTGAAATAGATAAGGTAGTTTCAAAATCATTATCAACAGCACCTTCAAACACAAATGCATTCTGTACATTAACTTCAGTTTGATTTACAGTAGTAGTAGTTCCTAAAACATTTAAATTACCTCTAATGTTAACAGTAGTATCATTGTCTGTATCTCCTATGTTTAGAGTTTCTGTTCCATTGTAAGAAGCAAGAACAGGAGTAATTGTTGCTTTACTAACTGTACTATTATTAGTATGCGTGTTAAAAATAGTGAGAGTATTACTTTCAGTACTTCTTTGTATTGCAAGCCCTGTTCCCATTGCTAAATGGAATACGCTACCTGAACCACTAGTGTTATCGTTTAATCTAATAGTTTTTACCGCAGAATCATTATTACCATCTGCATCTAAACCATCTTCAGTTGTTATAGAATAAGTAGTATCAACAGTAGCCTTTCCATCAACATAAGTTTTCACTGCTAATGAACTTGGTATTCCACTTCCTGAAGGATGACTGCTTATAGTGGTATCAAAAGAACTAACATCTGTTAATCCGGCTAATGCAAGTGAACTTAATTTAGAGTTAAGTTGAGTTTGTATAGAAGAAGTAACACCATCTAAGTGTCCTATCTCAGTAGAACTTACACCGCTAACTCCATCTAGTATGTTTAGTTCAGTCGCAGAAGCAGTAATACTCAAGTCGCTTAAGTTCTCTACCTTTGAGTTAAGAGCAGTTGTTAATCCAGTAACTTTACTTTGTGCTATATCATCTAATTTAGAGTTAGCAATACTACCTGCTAAATGAGCATTAGTAACTGCTCCTGTTGTTAAAGAGAAGTTATTAGCATTAGCGGCTACACCGACTAACTTATCATAAAGAGCAGTTGTAAAGTTCTTTTGTGATAATTCACCATCTCCTATTGTGTATTGAGTATTCACATAATTAGAAGTATGAATAGTACCTGCTCCATTAGCAGTCCAATCAATTATCTGATTACCACTTGGTATTGTTGGTTTGTTTAATATCTGTGAATCTCCACTGCCTGAGTTCCAATCTGCATTAACATTCACTTCTGCTCCTGCTTCAATACCTGAAAGTTTTGCTTCTAGAGTGCTTGTAAATACTTTATTAGTAGTCCCTGATGCAATCTTATCTGCACTAATGTTAGCACCATTATCTATATCTGCATTTATTATTTTTGTCCCAACTGCTCTATATGCTCCACTTAGACTAGGAATATCATTAGCAGTTAGTTTAGTAAATATATTTGCTAGGTTTACTTTTTTCAACCCAACAGTATTATCGTGAAAAGCAACGAAATCAGCAGTTCTGTCAATTCCGTTTTCATTAGACAATCCATCTATATCTAACTTTAAGGTAGTACTAGTTCTATCAAGACCATCACTTATTGTAAGAGAGGGTTCTTTACCACTAAGAGCAGATACTAACCCATCAATTTTACTCTGAGCAATAGCCGCATTAGAATCAATTTTAACGTTAGTAATTGCATTATCAGCAATCTTTGATGTCGTTACTGCACTGTTATTTATTTTGGCAGTAGTGACCTTGTTTGCTCCTATTGTAGTAGCCCCATCTGCACTAGATGTTACATCTCCACTGTGATTAGGATGTACATATGTATTAGCATCAGTAGTACCAGTATAACCTAAGTCTGCTAAAGATAAAGTTCTAGTTCCCATTTGTGTAATATGACCAGTGTTGTTCGTACTAATATTATCTATTATTACTGCACCAGTAGTGTTTAGATTACTCGTAGTATAATTAGGATGAACATATGGATTAGCCAATTCAGATGTAACTGGTATGTTAAAGTAGTTATTACCATCATTAGTAAAAGTCCATCTGTTAGAAGTTTCATTCCACTTTAGTTGTACATTAGTATAGTTTCCTCTTTCAACTTCTATACCTGCATCTGTTGAAGAGTTTCCTGTTTGATTCTTATTCAAAACTATGGTGTTATCCTCTACGGCTAAATTAGCAACGTTAAGAGTAGTCGTAGCACCGCTTACAGTCAAATCTCCTGTAACTGTTAAATCTCCACCTGTTGTTAACGCAACGCCATTACCAATAGTGGTAGCAGTGTTTATCTGAGCAAGTCTAGTTTCTAAATTACTTACACTTACATCAACATCTGTTGTAGTTAATGACAAATCAATAGTCCCATCACTGCTTTGATATACTGCATCTATTCCTGTTTCAGTGTTACCACTAAACATAGCACCTACAATTCCTTGAACTGTACTTGTTGATATTTGCGTGTTAGTATTAGTAGAAGATAAAACTCCACTACCATCTATACTGAGATTAGTTCCTACCTTTATTCCACCAAGAGTATTAGCGGCGGCAGTAGGAAGAGAGAAGTTGTTTGCATTGGCGGCAATTGCATTCAGTTTAGCATGGTCTGCATCTGTAAATACGTTTGAATCACCTGCCGCATCAACATTGAATCTAGTAGAAGCGGCAGTTGGTATCTGTGAGGTTAGTGCTAATGTTCCTGTTGTAGAAGGAATAGTTACTGTTGTCTCTGTACCTGATGCTGTTTTAGTAATAGTTCCTTCTTTATTAATTCTAAGAGTTTCAGTATTGTTATCTATTATACTAATCCCTTGATTTGTTTGTTCATATCCTAAAAACTGAACTTTCCTATCAACAGCATCCGGCGAACTGCCTCCTGCAATTTCTACTACTGCAATAGGAATATCATCTGCATTCAAAGGAGCGACCATATTCCCATTAGTATTGTTTCTTATTGCTAATTGATTACCTGTGATTAAACCACTAGTATAAACTGCCTCAATAACTAATACAGCATATGTATTATCACTAGCACTCTGCATATTTACTGTTTGACTAACAGTTCCAGTTTGCATTTGGGTGAGTATTCCATCTCTAAGAAAGAAATTATCAGACCCATTTAAAGTGTAAGAAGTGTAAACACCTGCATTTCCTAGAGTTATATTAAACCCTCTAACTACTCTATTACCACCACTAGCAATGTTAAGAGTATCAACAATAGCACTGTGTAAATTATCAGTACCATCTATAAGTCTTAAAGTAGGACTTGTACTTAATGTGCTAATAAAATTAGGGTTTGTTCTACCACTCATCAAGTCATCTCCATTTCAATAGTAAAGGTCAAAGTATCCGCCGAAGCCAACACTCCTGTATTTGTGAAGGTGACTCGGCTCAATAGTGTATCGTCTGAAGCCTTGAATATTCCTAGTTCTGCTACACCTTCATTACCTATTTCAGAACCAGTAAACTCAGCAACCCAAGACATAGTTCCACTTGCTCTATTAACAGAAGGAACGACTGTCTTCTCTGCTACAAAAGAGTCTAATTTTAAATCAGAAAAAGAAGTAGGAGAACCACCTGTTCCTATTTTCACTTTAGTATATTGTGCTACAATGTAGTCTGCTACATCTAATAATCCGTTTACTGGTATCATATTATATCTCCTTAATCGTAAAATCTATTCTTGTATTCCTTCTTTATCGCGCTTATTCCAGTAGAGGTTGTTTCAAACCCAACTGTTTCACTGAAACCAAACACATCATCGAAACCCATGTTAGCATTCAATGTCTCCCCCACTACCTTATACTCTATGGAAGAAACTCTTAACTTCAAGTTATCGAATATTGAATTGCTACTTGTTGCCGAAACAGAGTCAACTGTTAGTAAGTGTGAAGTATCATTTCTACTCGCTTCAGTAATTTCTGATAATCTTTCTGCAATGCCTTTACTATATGTACCAACTGTCATTGTTAGTATCATACCTAGTACGTTTTCTATTTCAAATATTACATATTCACCATAAGGTATGTTATAAGTTGGGAAGTCTAGTACTACTATATCACCTGCTTCTAATAATTCAAATCCTTCTTTGTTAATTTGTAATGTTATCTTTCTTGCTTCTCCACTGTGAAGTTGTAGTTTTTTACTTGCTTCTATCATTGCTTCTTCTTGTGTTTTAATTGTACTATCGTTTACTGTTAAAGTCTTCATGTTTCTAACTTTATTACTAACCATTGTATGAGATACACCATCTCCATTAACAACTACTACACTTATTTTATCAAACAGAGAAGTATTGTTTTGTATTGGCTCGTGTCCCGCTAGATGTTCAAACTTAATCTCTTTAACTCTTAATCCTGTCATATCATCAGAGTCTCTAAATATTATCTTCTTTCCTTTGATTTTATAATCTAATCCTTTTTTATTTGTTAGCGAATTAATAGCCCCGTACAAATCTGTATTATTAAATGTTAAATTAGTAACGAATGTTTTTTTGTTGTATTTTATGATAGCAGAATATTGAGGAGGAGAATAGTATTTTCCACCGGAAGCGAAGGTTATTGTTTGGTTATTTATTGATAGTATCTTACCGATTAAATGTCCTTCTTGAGTGTATATTACATCTCCATTATTCAAACCAACTACACTTTCTAAACAGACAACTGTATTTGTTCCATTACTATTTACTATGTTAGTGGTAAATACAGAAGTACTCTTTGTTTCATCATATTCCAATCCTGCACTTTTTACTATATTTGCTAATTCAGTATCAATATTAGAACCAATATCATATGTAGTTCCAATGTAGCATCTTTTTACATTTTGTAATTTAGGTTTCTTACCTATTGTAACATCAAATATTTCACCACAAGATACCACCCCATTGCCTGTTAGTTTACCATCATAGGTCAAGACTAAACATGGCTCAGTTGCTTTACTTGTTTTCTTTGGTCTTGTAAGCGATACTGTAAAATCTACTTGTTGTTTATTATTACCATCAGTAACATGCGTGGTAATTATATCACCTTCTGAGAATAATCCTATATTATTTCTAATAGCACTTGTAGTAGTTCTACATTCAATAAATGGATTATCTACTACAACAGTACTATCAATATCTAATCTTAGATACATTGAGTAAACTCCTTCTTGGTAGTATTTATTTTCATTAGCAGATGAAGCATCTTCAGATGATGATTTACCACTTCTAAAATTGTCTGCAAAAGTATTGTATTTTATTCCTGTATCGTTCATTACATTAAACTCTATTTTATTTGGAGTTTCGTCAAAAGTTCTTTCTGCTATTTTCATTAGTCTGTATTTAGCACCATTATTTGATGTATCAATTGCAGTATCAAAAGTCAATTCGTGTTTTTCCCAAGAAAGTGTTCCTGTTAAACTAGGGGCAGTAACATTATGGTTTGTTATTTTAGCCATAAACTTAGGAACACCATGATGTCTTGCACTTTTTAGTGTTGAACCATCTACTAACTCTTCCGATACAATATAATATCCTGTTAAGTCAGGCATAAATGATAACCAAGTATGTGGTTTATTAGAGTGAGTTAAGTTGTCACCTAAAGTAAAAGTTATTGTTTTATTATTATTTGAATAAACTACTCCATCTGAATAAACTGAAATAGGTTTAGCAGTTAAATTAAATGTTGGTTTAATTATCATTTGCGGACAAAACATCATCCCTGTATTATTGTTACTAGTACTAGTAATAGCCGTCAACTCATGTGTTGTTTTTCGATATGCAAGAGCGTCATTGAACTTACGACTAGATAATTTAGTTAAAGGATATAGTTTACTTTTTGTTCCTAAAAGTGAAGCCTGATAATTGTTAGAAACAGGAGTATAAGAACCATTCAATAGATATCTTCCTGTGTCTACATTAGTAAATTTCCATAGCCTTGACGTTTGGGTGTGTTGTTCCTGTCCTGTTATTCCATAAATAGTAGCCCCACCAAATGAACGTTGACTAAAATTAGTAAATGTAGACTCTGTGGCTAAAGATAAGGGCGCACTTGATAGTGATATATCTAAACCAACATTACTTAAATTGTCAGTAGACGGAATCCAATCTTTAAACAACCCAATACAATTATCATAAACATGTGTTCTACCTACACCTAATGAATTATAATCAGTTGGAGTTTTTGTATGTCCACTTCCATACGACTTTGCAATCATAGCAGAAATCACCCTAGACATATGTAGCAATTTTCTATAACTGTCAGTATTCAAAGCAGTAGTGTTATCATCATCCCAACCATCAATAGAATGAAAAGGAGAATATCTCATGTCTCTATCATGATTACTACCTTTTTGAGATGGGTCTTTATTTTCGGCTATAATAGGTAAAATAATGTTCATCGGGTCATAGTCAGTATCCTCTCTCAACATCTGATGAGAAAAGGAATCAGTAGTAATATTTGGGCGCATAAGCCAAGCAGTATGAAATCTGATATTACGGTAATTATTTTGTCTATCAACAAAGTAAGAATCGGGGGCAGAAGCACCGTCTAAATCAGCGTCTCTAGTAGTTAAGCCTTCTAAACTGTAATCAGGAGCAGAGAATAATCTAAATGTTTCAACACCGAAGAAAGGGTGTCCATTACTAGAATCCCCATAAGGCCATGTATATCCCGAAAACTTTAGAGTGTCATTAGAACTTGTTATAGATAGATTATTTTTAGAAAATCCCTCCTTAGCACTAACTGCCGCTAAACCACCATATTCATTACTTTCTAGTATAAAATCACCATCTGCTGTTTCTTCGCTACTAGCATAACCGCTATTTAGTAAAGATAACTTGTAGTACATATCCCCATCAGTATCGTCACTGTCTAATTGACTATCAGTTAAATTAACTATACTTGGTCTTGTTATCATGTGATAATCAAAATAAGGTACGGCAGGTATTTCATTCGAGGAACGTAATGATTCAAAATCAATTGGATTAAAGTGCCAATCAAAAGTAGCCTCAACTAATCGTATTATTCCCCATCTTTTCATTTCAGCAGTATTTTTACCACTCCCTTTGATAACCCCAGTTTCAAAATTAATGTCTCGTTTTAATGATTGTGCAGTTACACCATCATATGACTGATGCGAGGTTTTATTTGTGCTTTTAGAGGCTTCACTTTCGTATATTATACCAAAGGTTGAATATGGTTTTGAATGAGCAAACATGCTGTTGTGTCTTAATTTAGATGAAGGATAAATATCTCCTGTTGCTAATAATTCATATGGTAATGTTCTAGGGTCTATTTGCTCAAATGCTGAATATAAAATATCTATTTCATATGGTTTATTGTTAGGGACATTCCAATATACTAAATCTAATGGGGCTGTTCTTGGTAATGGAGCAGTAGCATGGTAATACGATGATAAGTGAGTCCATCCATCTAATGTATTACTACCAAGTTTAGGCTTACTTGTTGACGTAGCAGATAATGTAGTAAGAGTACCATCTGCTTTAACACCATATCCTACTGCATATCCTTGTATTGCTTGAGGTTTTTTACCTACATTATAGATACTATCATGTGTTCTTGTTAAACCTCCCTCATTTATAGTCTGCAAATCCCAATATCTAATGGTTTCAGAAGGGGTTATATTCCCTCCAACCTCAAAATTATTATTGAGTCTATGAATAAAACCACCCGATTCTATGTTATTATTAACCAAATACAAGTTAGTATTTCCTCTATCATCAAGGCTATTTATCTCTACTCGACCCAATACCATTGGAAATAAAGGAGCAATTTCTAATACTGTTGAAGCAGAGTGTTGCTCAGTAATTCTAACTACATCAAACATTTCAGAGTTAACTGACATAATATCACTCTTAGTAATATCCACACCGTTTTCATTTCCTATTGTAAATGCAAAAATTGAGTCCTCGGTTGATATTGATTTAGGGGCAGATATATCATATCCAAGAGTATTGCCTGTTTTTGTAGAATCATCATTAGAAGATAATTGTAATGTAGTGTAATCAAAACCAGTAGTATAACCAATATCTAATCCTGATTTAAATGAAAGTCCTTTTTCACTAATAGAAGTAAAGTCACCAAACCCAACACTATCAGTAGGATTACTTTGTAAGGCTTTAGTCCCTGTTATAGAATTAATCTGATTTGAACCATATGGATTGTATGTTTTAAGTGTGTCATTTTCAGAAGTAGTTAGTGCTTGGTCTGTTAGGGTTATTGTCCACACATGGTCGCCACCACCTCCGTTATATGAAGAACTAGCAACTTCGCCTATCAAATCATTAGTGTGATTAAACAATAGTGAATATTTAGCGAAGGAATCAGAAGGAACTGGGTTTTCATCATCTAGTTCAATTGTTATTGTCTTACCACTGATAGTAAGATTATCAACATTAGTAATTGGAGATACTGTGAGTAAAGGTGGTAAAGAAGTTTTAATTACATCACTAAATTGTGTTAATGTTTTACTTATTGTATCTCCTAGCAACTTAGAACTATCGTCTCTACCTGATATCTTAAAACTTGTAAATCCACTTTCTGTTTTAATATCAATATCTTCTACTTCACCACAAAATACTTCATCTGTAATAGAGTAAGAACCATTGTAATAATATGGAATGTCAGCAGAGACTGTTGATTTTTGATATAATGTCTTATTAGGGTTTTTAAGTTTAGCATATTTATTATTTTTATCAGCATAGTCTATTTCTAAAACATGGCTGTTATATCTTAATGGTGTCATAGTAGATAGATGCATTCTACTATCAGTTCTTTGCACCGCTACATTATCCATAGTTAAAGTCTGAAATACTCCTCCGGTAGTTATCTTAGCAACTGTATCTGATTCAAATTCAAAATTAAGAACTCCTGAATAGGGCATTACAAACATTGTTTTACCTAGTATTTCTATATCAGGGTCAGGTGTATTTAGGTTGCCTGAACCAACCCAAGATGAAGCACTAGTTAACTTGTAATCTTTTATTGTAATAGTTTGAGCATTATCAGAAGACTTGTTGGTAATACTATGCACAACAAAATGATAATCTCCTACCTCAATAATATCATTTGTTGATAGTATATGGTGTAAATCTATATCTGTTGGAATATTATATAATGTAAGAGCATTATATGATGTCTTATTTAGATATCCTTCTATCTTCTTTTTAGTGAACTTTCCATTAAATAGATTATTTCTTAGTTTTAACACATCTCCTTCTCTAACTTTTAGATGTTGAAGTCCACTATTATCCATAAGAGTAATATGAGCCATTTTAGTCAACTTGTTTTTAGGACTATTCAATGACTTACTTTGTATAGGCTCAATTTTATTGTTCTTGTATTCTGCCTTTTCAAAAGTAATGTATCTAGTTGGCCCAGTTAAACCACCATCAATACTATTAGTAGTAGGTGTGAGTAAATCGTTTGCCTGTCTTTTCATTTTAACAAAGGCACTATCCCATTTTGTTGCATCAAAAGAAGAATTACTAGTATTGCTATCAGTAGTCTTATGAGCATCTACTAATGTTGCGAGTATTTTGCTTCTTCCCAAACTCGGTATTGTGTTAGAAAACTTTGATTCAGTTCTAAATACTACGTTTTGTATAGTCTTACCGATTTTTATTTTTTCTCCACTTGTACCTACTGTACCAACATTTACGGTGAATGTTGCTCCGTGTACAGCCACTGAAAGTGCGTTGCCTGAACTATACCCAGTACCTCCATTAGCAATAGCAATACTAGTAAAAGAATATACGCCTAATCCTGAATCATATGCTACTGTAATATTAAATGTAGCACCATTTCCATCTCCTCCTGTCGAGGAATAGGTGTTAGTTCCAGTACCTCCTGTTAAACTACCTGATTGTGAAGTTGATGCTATTGACAGTACAGTATTCGAACCTGCGATAAAAGAACTTAAACTAATTCTAGAATAATCAATTTTAAATTGTCCTGCTGTTCCTGTTTTTTCTTTAATATTACCAATGTAATTATCATCAGAATCAAAAATAGATTGTCCTTCAATTAATTTATCTAGGTCAGTATTACCATTTGTTAAATGAAATGTCTGAGAAGTAGTATTGGCATATTGGGTGTGAGCAGAATAAATATTAACATTTAATTCTGTTCCATAAGCCCACCATCTCTCAGATGTAACATTATACTTTTCACAAAAATCTAATTGATTATCTTCGTCTAACCTATCATTGTAAAAATAGAATAATGGTCTAATGGCTCTTACTGTAACATCATACTTATCAGTGGCTAAGTCTGAATCTCCTCTTAAACCATAACTGACTGCAACAACTGATGTATCTGTTTTAGCCGTGCCTTTGTATATTTCAAAATTAGAATTAATAGGAACTGCTGTTGGGTATTTAGGCTCAAACTCTAATCCATCACCAAACTCATCAAACGATGTTATTCTAGTTATTCTAGCAAAGTGTGGTCTAATGTTATTCCTACTTTCAGTGTCTAAAGTACTTACTAATGAAGTACTATGAGAATCTTTATTTCCTGTGAGGTCGGGATTAATTAGAATAAAATAATCATAGTTATCAATATCTAAACCTATTACACCACCCGAAGGATAGTTAGAAGTATTATATTTGAACTTACTATTATTTACACTAGTATCATTGCTATTTGAATCATATACTTTTATTTTATACGAATTAGTTTCATCTCTGTTTTTAGCATAAGTGCTTAATGAAGTATTAGTTGGGTATATCCGATTCACAATTAAACTAGCATCATCGTTTGATACACCACCACTATAAGGAGCATTTCTTATTTCAATGAAGTTAGCAGAATCAACCCAACTAAGTCCTGTTGTTGAGTTTTCATATCCTATTTGAGTTGCTTTAAATTGGGGATTAACTGAAACATCCGAAAAAGCATCACCACTAACAAACTCATTCCTTTTATCATCATAATCACTAGTTACGTCAGTATCTTTTTTACCGACATTAATGGGGTAAAACATTCTACCAGTTGTAGTATTCGCCGCACCCATTTACTCACCAAACCTGTAATAAAACAATATGTTACTATAACTTGGAGAAAGTGTTTTGGTTGTAGATAGATTTGGAGCATTACCACTATGCATTGCTATTTCATATATTTCACCATAAAACTGTTCACTAGCAGAAGACCCTTTTCCTATTTTACAATCACTAGGATGTAATGTTACATTAGACTCTAAATGTTGTGTTGATACTTGTAATGAATTATCAAGATATATTTCTGCGGCATGTTTTAGATAAGTAAAAGATATCTTATACATTTGGTCTAAATATAATGCTTCCTTCAATTGGGAGTAATAAACAGTAGTGCTACTTTGGGCTTTATCCATTGTTATTACTCCTGCACCACTACCCGGCAAAATACTTGTACCGACTACTTTACCGATAGAAACTCCTGAACTATTAAACAACTCTGTTCCCTTTCCAACTAAATTAATATTACTAGCAGTTCCTAATGTTAAAGTAGAGGCTGTGCCATTACCAGTAGCAGTATCTAGTTTAGTTAGAGAAGTAGTATTACCTACATAATATCCATAAGGGTCATAATAACCTGTTAGTTTATTCTCTGCTTTAATCATTGTATCCGTTTCTAAGGTTTGAAGAGTTCCATTTGTTGATTTGAACTTGGCTACTATTTTATATTCGGCGGGTTGATTATAACTATTATCAGTAGTATTTTCTAAATATAATTGTACATTAGTATTATGGAATATCATTAACTTTTTTGGAGAACTAGTATATTTTGTAGCAGAAGACGTTCCTAATATACTAGTACTTTCATATGTACTTGCTCTACTACTAAGCGAATCACTCGGATATGGAGGAGTTTTAGTAGAATCTAATACCCCGAACTCAGCGTTTCCATATCTAGCAGAACCGTTTACGTCATATGGCGTAATAATACATTCAATAGTAAATGCTCCTGTATTATCCCAAGGACTTCTATTTCTTACATCAGAAATAGTATCAGCAGTAGGAGTGCCGCTTGGTTGAGTAACAGATATGTCATAATCTAGATTTAGATAACCACTTGACAGAAGAGGAAAGACTAGTTTGTATGGATTACCTACATATGCGTTAACCATTTCTAATCCCTCAATCTAAGAAGTTATCCGCTATCACCTTTGCTTCCTCAAACTCCAATTGGAATTGTACAGATGGAAACTCCTGTCCTGAAACTGTTGTTGAAAATGAACGAATGAATCCTGTAATTCCTAGACTAGCAGAATCTATATCACTAGAACTGTATGGAGTGAAATATGCTTTACCTCCACTAACAGCCGCAGTAAAATCATTATCGTATTCTCTGTTTTTCCATGACCAAGGTATTAATTTACAATCATTCAAATCAGTATTCTCATTAGTATTTTCATGATATTCAAAATCATGATTAACTCTACTTGGGATTAAGATAACAATCTTGTTTATATTTTGGTCATCTTGAAACGTACTAGCATCAACATAAGAATGAATTAACTGTGCTAATTCAAAAGAAGTGAATCTTCTTGCCTTTGATTCCCCATCTTCTGTTTTCTTTTTAGTGATAGTTTGGTCAACTAATATTCCTGTTACACTAACAGTTTTCTGAGCCATGCCAATATCCATAGCCAAGTTAAGAGACTCACCTCTTACTGCTCCTGAGAATGGTACTCCTAGATTCATTACCGTTTTGTTTGTTGCTACTGTTAAGTCACTAGCAAGTAAAGAGATTCTATTCTCTTGACCACTACCAAACTCATTCCTTCTTTGTAGTTCTAAGAAGACTCTATAATTTGGGTCAACCATCACAATCTCCCCGTAGTATGTGCTGTTCTATTCATCTTTAAATTAATTTCTCTAGCAACCTTATTTGCTATATCTCGTATCTCTGCATCAGAAGCACCAACTCTACCATTAACATGAACGTGTATGTTACTTCCTGACATTCTTCTACTTTCAGCGTTAGAGTGTACTCTTGCTCCTGAAGGTAATCTAACTAGTTCAGGCCCACGTTCTCCAACTAATGTTAAACCTCCACCACTAATACCACCATTAGCCATTCTAGGTAGTTTTTGTCCAAAAATAGTTCCGTTCTTTCCTTCTATTTTAGTAGCAATAGCATTCCAAAATGCCGCTATTATGGCTAATAACGCTTGACCTGCTATTAGTAATATTCCCTTTATCAGTAAGCCAACACCTTCAGCCATTTTCATAAAACCTCCTTTTAGTGTTTTCCAATCACCAGTAAATGCTCCTTTAAACATTTCAATAAACCCTCCAAAAAGTTTTGTGATTCCTTTAAATGTTGTTGCAAGACCTCCAAACCTTTCATCTAATTTCATAAACCTTTCTCTTAATTTCATTTTCTTTATTAAGAATATTAATAATGCTATTCCCAATGAAATTGCTAAAAATCCTATTAACGCTTTTGCTAAAAATGCTACACCTACAACGAAAAACTGGGCTATTTTTCCGGCAACTCCTCCTAATTTAGAAACTAACTTAGATGCATTCTTCTGAAACCCTGCTCTACCACCACTAAGAATCTCTCCTGCTCTACCAGCAAGCCTTTTTCCTTGCGTTGTAAAAGCATATTTAGGATTCTGCATTACATTAGCCCCAAAAGTAGTTTGTTTAAATCTGTCTTTAAGTGTAGTCATTCTACTTCTGAACTTACCAAACCCAGTAACTTTAGACAGATATTCAGCAGTTCCTCCTTCTTCTTCTCTACCTTTGAGAAACTTACCTCCCAAGTATTTAGCAGTAGCACTAGGAGTTAATGATTTAGTAATCCCTCCTTCTGCTTTGGCTAATTGTTTACCTGCTGTTTCCCACATAGCCTTGTATTCTGCAATACCATCTCTACCTGCTTTAGTAAACATCATTGCTAATGGCGTTCTTTTAATATCAGCATCTGACAAACTAAGTGCATCACTTACTGCTTTAAGAGAATCTGCTAATTTTTCATTTGCCTCTATTGCTTCTATTGTGCTTTTCATAGCCTCTTTTTGTCTATTGTGATATACGTTTATTACGTTTCCAACCGCACGAATCTGATTCTGTAATCTCCACATCCCTGTACCGGAAAGAATACGACTGATAATGTTCCATTCCTGACTACTTTTAGCCAACTCACCGAATGCTTGACCTGTTCTAGTTATTGAAGTGTTAGCCCTATCAAATGCTACACTTAATTTAGAAAGGTTCTGTTCAGAATCGTTTCCCATTACCATTCTTTTTCATCTCCTTTTCCATTTCGTTATTCTTCATGGTTTCTACTTCTGTATGGATTTGTAGCATTTCTGTCATTAATTTCATTGAGGTATGCTGTGCCTCCGCAGGACTTATTGAGAAAGTCTTGCAATATGAATACAATATGATTCTAAAACCTAGAGAAGCCTCTACTTCTCTACCATGTAATGCTCTACGAATCAAATTGCTTTTTTTGTATCCTCCTCCTGCAAATCAAAGAATGGGTTTGGGAGGACTTCTTTTAACTGCGCCCCAACATAAGGGCTTAGTCTAAGTAATTCTAAACTAGTAAGTTTGGGTTCTGTTTTCTCTACGAACTCTGTACACATGAACTTGTACATTTTATTCAAATCAAGATTCATTTCTCCTGAATCATTTACTTGCATTACAGAAGATAGTGCTTGCTCGACTTGTAGCCAAGTGGGTTCTTTTACCCATACTTTTAGCACTTCATCCGAATCAGGTCTTACCTTTATCGTATGGCATTCAGTTGCAATTGTTGCAAACAGGCTGTTCTTATCACTTACTATTTTTTCTTCACTCATTGTATTTCCACCTAACTAAAAACTAACAAACAAACGATGTTAGTGGAATGTAATGAATATAATAAAGGTTCTAACTTACTTAGAATCCCCCTATATTCCTGATGCAGATTGAAGTATTTTCCAATCTCCTTGATACTTAGCATCTGCTAATTTCCTAGCAGAAAGAACTACATCTACTTGTACTGGGCCTTTATCTTCAGGCAAAGGAACAGTTACACTTTGAGTAATGTAGTCTTCAAACTTTAACTCAATGTAATCATCTACTGTACTATTATCCATGTCTTTAGCAAACCTTAGAGTTAGTTGTTGACCACTACCATTAGACTCACCTTCTTTCCTTAGTTCATCCCAAATGGTTGTATCTGTAACAAGCAATGATAAGTTGATGTCGTATGTTCTTTGAGCAGGTATATGTGCTGACATAATTTGACGAGAAGATTGTCCTATGAATCTCTGCGGTGTTATGTTGTTATTGATAGCAACACTACCTGACTTTACTCTAGCGACAGTCTGACCATATAATTTAATCTGTCCACCTGAAAACAAGTAAGGTCTGATATTAGTATCATCAGCGTGATAGTTGAATAAACCAGTAGCAGAACTGTCATTTGTTCTTTGTCTTCTTCTAGGTGTATAACCCGCAGGAGCATCAAAAGCCCTTCTTGTAACTAGGTCTAAGTTTGCTTTCAATTCTTGACCTTCATCAAAGTTCATAGTCAAACTGTTTACTTGACATCCAGTAAACACTCTAGCATAGATATCTTTGAATGGTCTTGTAGTGCTATCAGTTGTAGTACCTAATGAACCAACATAATAGTTGGCATTTGATAATCCTGATTTTTCATATGTTACTTCTAATGCGAAAGAAGGTAATGCGTCTCCATTATTCTCAGTAAAATCATAGATATAATACCCACCTGTATTTTCTGTTACTTGCTGTAATGTAGATTTATCTGAACTTGGAGGATATTCCTTTCCTCCTATTGTTCTAACAAGTCTATGGTTAGTTGTATCTATTGCTACTCCCGTACCTGATAAACTGTTTGCTGAACCTAATGCATGAGCCGTTCCACCACCTGCTCCTCCGTTAGCAACAGTATAGTCTCCTAGTGCATAGTATAACCAAGAACCATTACCCATTGAAATATCTAAAGAACCTCCACTAACAGTTTCTCCTTTCTTGTATTGGTATCCTAGATTTCTAGAACCACCTAATGCTAAACTAACTTGTGCTACTTCTACTTCTACATTAGGAGGAGTTAGAGTATTAACAAGACCTAGCCAATTATCTGCTAGTAGTGTAGGTTTTCCAGTTATTACATTAGGAGCAGGAGAAGGTGCGCCAAAAGATAAGATAGTAATATCAATGTCATCATTATCTGCATCTCCAACATCTTCTGCAAAAGTAATAGTGTTTCCAGTATTGCTCTTAATCATATAAGTTCCACTAAATCCGGTAGATGTGTTATTGACTACCTTAGCCATACAGCCTTGATATAAGTTAGTTACTAAAGTCAACGCAACTGATTCGAGGCTATTAGCAGTAATATCCACTGTTGCAAAATCACTCGCTTGAAGGTCGCAGTCTGACAAATAGATGTCGCTTTCAGGTATCATTGTAGCACTTACACCTGCTCCTGTAAACACCTCATCTGTCAAAATTGTTGTTGTCGTCATACGCTTCTCCCCATTCTCTTCATCTCTACGCCTAGTTTATAGCCCAATAACCTTTTCTTTCTATCATTGGCTTCACTCCTACTTTGCAATTTTATTATTTCTGCACTATCGGTGTAAACTGTTCCCCCCACTGTCGTAGATATAGTAGGGCTAAGTGAGTTTGTCTCAAGAACATGTCGCAAGATTCTGTATAATATTCTAAGTCTATCTCTAGATGTTGTATTATCAGCAAAGTCTCTTCTATGTAATACTCTCATATGTATTGTAAAAGAGAATGTTTCATTTCTAACTGCATAATCAATAGTAGGATATGTAGTAGAAGAACTGTCTTCATAGACAATAATAATTGCTGAATCACTATCAGCGTCTACTCTTCTTCCTTCTTTTGGTTCTATTGAGCGAACATCTATTACTTTAGGAACAGGTAAGTTAGATGTTATATCTCCCCTGTTGTATAATGTAAGTCCCGAAGAAGACCAGTTTTCGGTAATCACTTTCATTAGAAATGTAACTTCATCAAGTATTCCTGCCATTTACTGCCTCCATTGCTTTTTCTTTTACTTTACCGACAAAGACATCTAATGCATGTTTGAATACTTCATCATCACTAATAGAAAATCCTGCATAACCTAGTTCTGCTAACGCTTCATTTCTTTCCATCTCCCTATCCAAGATTTCACGAAATAAATTGTTTAAGTTTTGCATAGTATCACGATATAAAATGTATTAGATTCTTTTTACCATCAACTATTTTATTTGCTTCTTCAAGCATAATGTCATGTTTAGTTTTCAAATCAATATTAGAATCTGTCTCGGTAATTAAAATTGAGTTGTCATCATGTCTAATAATTTCTGCCGCAACAAACTTAGTCGCCGCTTCATGTATTGGTGCAGGAACTCTACCATCACCCGCAACATATGCAACTCTAATAGAATGATTAGTAACATGAGGATATTCTTGTAAAAAGAATATTTTACCTTCGCTTTTCATTTGCCAAAAGTCTCCTCTTCTTCTTTGGTCTTGATGGTCAGTAAATCCTTCTACTGAACCGAATGTAGAAGAAATTGTACAGTTAGACCCGTCATCACCTAGAAGCAATGAAGATATTACAATTGTATCTCCTTGTTCTGAATCAGTGGTAGCATAGAAGAAATCTGAAATATGTACGCTATTATTTCCGTTTGCCGTTACAGTTTTAGATGCAGTTTCTCCTGTAAACTTAGCCGTCTTCATAGGATATACTTCGTTGATAGCGTCAACTATCTGACTAGCCGTTGTTTTTGGCCCAAAGTTATCAAAGAAATCAGTTGCTTCATCTAACTCAAATGTATATGTTCCTACGGTTAAAGATATCTTCCAAGCACTATTAGTTACAGTACTTGGTACTGTTAATCTAGCAGTGGCAGATGCTAAGTCTTTCCAATTATTACCTTGGTATATTTCTAACCTTACTAACTTCTGAATTTTAGGTTGAGATAATTGTATGAACCCAACATAATCTTTGTATGGTCTTAGTGGATATGCCCCTTGACCAAATGCTGTATCAAAAGAATGAAACTCTTCATGGTGTAATATTGGTCTATATGATTGTTTGATACTATCATCTATTTTTTCTTCTACTCTTTTTATTATCTTACCTACTTCTTCGATAGTAGGGGTAGTTGAACCAGTAAATGCACCGATTTGTAGTAAATTAGAAACATCTGTATGAGTAGTATAGTAGCCATTACCTGCCGCATAACTAACATTAATATTTGTAAAATCACTTGGAGAACTTACTTTACCCATCTAATCACCTGTCTATCATTTCCTTTAATCCTTCATACTCAGTATAAACTAATCTTAATTCATCAGCATCATTAGAATCAGTAAGGGTAGTTCTATCTTCTGTTTGTTTAGGAGAACTACTTATACCTTTTTCAGAAAATCTTCCTCTTTTGAATCTATCTTTACCACCACTAGTACGGCGACCAATATTGGTATCTACTTGACTAGTAACTTTTATATTTCTACTAAACGTTAAGATTGACATTCCTTCAGTGTCTGATACTTTAAACTCTACATCTCCTTCTCTTTTCCAATCTTGACTTTCTTCTAACTGTTCTTTTATTGTAGACATTAATCCATCAGTATCATCAGCCTCTGCTAATAGTGGAATAATCATAACTGATTCTCTATAATCTCCACTCTTGATGTTTTTTAGTATTGCTTCTATTTTTGTTATGAAAGTAGTATGATTTCCGAAAGCAGGATAGTATGGTTTATTTTCAATGACTTGTTTGCCCTTTTTATCTTTTTTAGAAGTAATTTTTTGTTCTGTTTTTCCAGTATTAGGATTTACAAAATCAAGATTTTCATATTGTATTTCTTCTATTTCATTATCTTCTTGTAGGTTAATATTATCTTGTTTCACATTAACTACTAATGTAGTAAAAAAATCAAATAATTCTTTTCTTCTTTTCACAGACAACACTTGTATAAACTTATCAAAAGGTGCTTCGTTTTTATCATAGACATAACTACCCCAATTAGATTCTAAATCATCGAACAGTAATTTTAACTTAAGAGTTCTTTTTGTCATTTTATTAACAGCAGATGTAAGTTTCTTATCTTCATCTTTTCCTCCACCTTTAACAGCCCATTCAATAAAGGCTTCTTCATCTTCCCATTCCTTCATTTTCAGAGTAATGCTTACTTGGCCTAAGTCAATCTTATTTGATTGCGGTGTTAATGCTCCTAATATTGCATCCTTTAACCCTGATTTTCTTTGTGACCTAACTATCTCAATAAGTTCCTTTTCATTTGGGAGAGATATATCTTGCAATGTTTTCCAAAGTTCCTCTAAGTTTTCATCTCTATTATCTGTGTTAAATGCTTCTTTCTTACCAAATGAGTTTAATTCATATCTACCATTACCTAAAATCTTCAGACTAACAAGTTTTTTAGACCCCTTTGTTTCGGCTTTTCTTAACATCTTTTGAGTAACACCTGCATCATCATCTTCTGAATCTTCCATACCTTCAGCAACTTCTCTATCCATTTCTGCTTCATACGCTTGGGTTTCTTCAAAATCTTTTTCTTTCTGAGTTTTTTTCTGTCCTACTAATTCTTTAGCACTTAGATTATTTCCTTTAACGGAATTAAATTGAAATGAATCTTCACCTAGTACTCCATATCCTTCTACCTTGAACAGTTTAGTAAAATACCCTTCAGTATCAATAGTAATATCTGTACCTGTTGTTGATAAGAACTCTTGTAGTGTGGAGGGATATAGTACAGGTTCACTTCTATCAAATGCGCCTAACAGTCTACTACTTCGAGAAGTGTATTTGTCTTTTGCTTTTTCTTGAGCAGGTTTAGTCTTTCTATCAGTATCATCTAACCCCTTACCATATCTGTCTCCTAAGAGTTTACTCACTTTCAAATCATTACCTAAATCAATAAGACGAGTATTTTGGTCATCCATCACATCTCTCAGACCTTCAGAGAATGCACGATTTTTACCATCAGGTTGAATATAACCCATTCCTTGTAGTTCAAGTACTAGTTTAGACAATGGGGCTTTTTCTATAACAGAAAGAAACGATTGTAAATATTTATCATATTCTTCCTCATCGAAATACAAGTCAGTACCTTTGTAGTCACTATCATCTAAAGTAATTAGATTTCGTGTGACCCTTCTAACCTTTTGCATGTTAGGTGTATCTGATACAGAATTGAACACGTATGCGGCTAGATTTCTGAATAAAGGTTGGTTATCTAACAAGTCTTCCCATTTACCTTTTTTATCTTTAGGAGTTAAAACAAAACCTGTTTTCAGCCTATCTACTACCTTATCATTTACTCTTATATCCGGCATTCATCAGACCCCAACCTATGCAAGCCATTTAGCCCATGCAACTGCTTTACCTAAACCGGATGCTAGACCTAACCCACTCTGAGGCGGAGTATATGTCGGCTGTCCTGTTTGTGGGTCTATCCAATACGGATTGTTCATGTTGTCATAACCACTTGGAGGAATAGGATAACCACTACCATTGTTCATAGCCATCTGTTGTTGGCTCATAGTATTGTTAAAATTAGTACTCATGTTACCGCCTTGTATTTGATTAGGGTTTAATCCTTGAGGGTTCATACCCATTTGCTGTTGGCTCATTTGTGGTTGTGTAGTTTGAGGCTGTTGTGGTGAACTAAATCCTTGAGCCTCAAGATACTGTTGTTTAGCCATTCTTCTTTGCATAACAACTTCACTATTAATCGCAGTAGCCAATAACTGTTGTATATCTAAATCAATATTTTCTTGAGTAATAGAAGTAAAGTTTTGAAGTGCTTCAGGAGACACTACTAAGTTTCCACTAGAACTTTGATTGAACTCAAGTTTAATTAACATTTGACTAACACTTCTAGTAACAGTATCTTCAACTAGTTTTTCTAATGCTCCTAAGAATGCTTCTCCATGATATTGAAAGAAGTCTTCCACATGATTTTCTTGCAATGTCAAAAGGTTGTTTATTGCTTTAAATTGAGTTTGCTGTTGCGCTCCAATTTGTGTTGATAAAGTACCGTTACTTGTGCCGAATAATCCCATTACTCTACCTCCTCTTGCTCCGAGCCTGATACTACCTTAGCCCCTTCAGTTAATAGTGTTTTGATTCTTTCATTAATTCCGTTGTTTTCAATTACTAGTCTAAACAACTCTTCCTCCTTAGTCTCAGAAACACTTGAAGGAGGGTGTATTGACCATCCCAAAGATGAAAGAGATTGTATGTCTTGTTGTTTTAATCCTGTTAATGGCCCACTTGCTAATGGGTTTAGAGTTTTAACCGAAGGAATATATGCACTAAACGAAAGACCATGTTCATCTGCTAGTATTTGTTGCTCTAACATTTCATATTGTCTATGTATTTGAGAATGTTTTTCACAATAAGTTCCTCTCATTGGATATCCTTTTCTAACTTTATGTAATGGAAGTGGTGGCCTCATTGCATCTCCTGCTTCCCAAATCTTTTGTGAACCACATACTACACATCTATCTTTTAAGTTATATTTGAATCGGTATGGTATCTTGAGTAACTTTTTCTTTTCGGGTAATAATATCTTAATTATTTCTTTTAATTGTTTTTTTGGTTTAACGTTTTTATATTCATAAAATATTACTGCACCTGCGGCTCTAGCGGCAGAAAATCTATCTAAGAACGGGTTTGCTCCTGTGTTCGCTGATTGTGCGCCAATCAAACTTGGTGGTTGGAATTGCATTGACATCTATCTCTCTCCTCTAGTAGTCCCTTATCATTGTTAGGATTCCCCTATATACCATCTCTGAATCAGATTTAGCACTTACAATATACTTATGACACGGGATTCCTTTATCATTTAATTTCTGCATTCCATTCCTAAATGATTCAAATATTGGGTGCTTTTCTATCTTACCATCATAGTCGTATTTATCTTTCCATAGGTCATATTTGTTAGCCCAAAGAGCAACAGCAATTGGATAGTCATGCATTTTCTTTTTCTTCTTTTTTCCTTTAACATTCCAATAAGGAGAACAAATAGTATCTACTAAAAAAGTCCAACATAACTGTTGTTCTATATCGTAGTGCTTATCCATATGCCTATCATCTAACATGAATATAATATATTTAACATGTCGAGTACGCATATCTTCAACCCATTCAGTCCAAAATACAGTCTCTCCACCAACATCAGCCGTTTTGACAGTATGTGCATCGCCATCTAATTTCACATATTTTCTAGATGCTCTCTTTAACCCAACCGTTCTATCTGTAATGGAAGGAACTTCACCTCTAGTTCTAAGTTGATGATGTAGTGTAGTTTTACCTGCTTTACTTGCTCCATATACCCCAAAAGGAATTGAATGAAGTCTTTGATATACCTTGTTAATGCCTTCTACCAGTAAAATAGCGAACCCCGCCATTACTGACATATCTCAACTCCATAAATGATGCCACAAACTAAACATCCCATCAAGCATCCATTGAAATAAATTTATCCCAAATAAAGGTAACAAGTGTCCTAACGCAAAACTGCAAACACACGCTATTCCACCCCATAGCCAAAATCTTGCTCTTAAGAACCAAATATCAGCAGAGTGCGCTCTTTGTAAATCATAGGCTAATGTGGATTCATCAAATCCCATTAGTATTTCTGAAACCATATACTACCCTCATTCATTGAATTGGGTTAAGAATGTTGGACTCAATGCATTATCGTTGTTAGTTACGGTTTGCATGAACGGAGTCTGAATCTCCCCATAGTTTTGTTGTTGGAATGTTTGATTAAACTGACGTAGTGAATCTCTAACCCTCTTACGGTTTTCTTCTTCTCTAGCCTTTCTATTCCAATAACCATCTATGTTTCTCTTTAACAAAAACTCTTCTATAATATCGTTTAGGAATAAATCGAATATCGCTTTCATTATCATTATTGCTCCTACTGTTGCAATGCCGAACAGAATGGCATGAGAGAATCCCCCATATGGAAAGTTAACTCCTACCATTTGGTAAAAGTAAATATTAACACCACTCATTGCTCCAACGAACAATATGGTCATAATTAATCTTGTATCTGTATCTATTGATGGCAAAGAATCAACTCCACGTACAGGAGTATGCCCCACCACTCCCAGATAATATTGCAGTTATTCCTGTTCCCATTGCTCTACCATGAAAGTCAAATTCTGTTGTTGTATTAGCAGTTAGAATTAATCTAGCAACTTCATCGGAAGAACCAACAGTAGTACTAGCACTATCATATATTTTTAGTGTTGCAGTACCAGTTGAAGTGAAATGAACACTATTTATTTTACAAACACCAGTGTTCAATACTGCACTAGCGGTTCTAACGGGGCTACCTGCGACTCCCCCGACCATCATTTCACATCCTTTTTAGTAGTCTTTTTTGCAGGTGTTTTCTTAGCAGGTGTTTCTTTCACCTCTTCTTTAGTAGGAATAATAGTTTCAACAACTGTTTCTACTACTTCTTCTACTTTCTTTTTGGCGGCTGACTTTTTCTTTGGATATAGAATAGATAAAACATCATCTTCTTCTGCCACATTCAAATGTGCTTTTAGATATCTTAACCTTCTGTCGTCTAGTGTTGAAATATGTTTCTTATCATCTTGTGTAAAATCAATAAGAATTGATTCATCACCACAATAATCTATTGCAACGTTTGCAGGAACTTCACACCATGTGTGCGCTCCTATGGAATATTCTCCTTTTCCTATTACTATCTCGCCTTCAGGTCTATGTCTTACTAGTTTCATTAATGCCATAATTATGCCTCCATTATATTGGGTAGTATCCCCTACCCCGATAGTTCGGAGTAGAGGGTACTACTTTACGTTTTCACTTTCTAATGAAGTACCTTAAGCACTCTTTAGGTTAGTAATCTTACCTTGTCCTTTGAAGAAGGAACAACATGTCTCACCCATAGTGCGGTACATACCTTGGTTTCCAAGTTTACCAACACCGAATGGGTTTCCACTAGTAATACCATCTTCGAAGTATTGTGTAGGTTTCATTACAGATAGCCACAAGTGGTCAGTATCTAGAATCAGTATATCACTGATACGGTTAGTTGTACCTGCACCAGTTGCCGGCATATCCTTAGCAGGGATAATTGGTATGTCATAGTATGTTGCAACTCTGAAACCAACTTCTTGACCTTTAACACCACGAACACCATTATGGGTAGGAACAATCTCTTTCCTGTCCATGAATCTTTCTTGTGCTTGTAGCAAGTCAGAAAGTTTCTGTATGGTATCATATCCAGTAACGATAACTTTAGGGTTTCCACCGTTTTGGCGTATTTTCCTAATCATATCGTTAAGTAGGCTCAATGTTAGAACTCTACAATCAGGTGCTAAGTATCCTGCACCGAAATCAACTTCTGCATCTAAGAAAGATGTAACAGCAGTATAAGTCTGTGAGCCACTGCTTCCTGCAACAGTTACAACTCGCTCTGAACCGTAGATACTTGCCGCATCTTTAATCTGTGCAAACGTACCATCGTTGTTCTTGCTGTTATGGAAGATGTTATCTTCTTGCATCATAGCCAATTCAGCCGCAGATGAAACTATCTTCATTAGTGAAGTATAGTTCTTCTCAATACCTGTTGTACCGTTTTCGTTATACTTCTCAAGAGGCATAACTAACATCTTGCTCTGTACTTCAGCATGGAGTTTACCCATGTCTTCTCTAACGATAGCACGAATATCGCCAACACCGTCATCAATTGCCGCAAGTTCCATTCCAAGTTCTGAGAACTCAAACAGATGTGCAATAGTTTTAGGGCTAACAAATAGTTTTGTGTACTCAGGTGCTAATGCATGGAAGTCTGTACCAATTACAGCATTCTCTCCAACTCCACCAATAGTATCTGCTCTTGGTGTTGCCGCGTTTGCAGACGAAATGTTTGCAGTTACAGCGTTAGAACCTGTTGTGAAAGCAGAACCACTACCACCAATAGGTCGTGATTTCAAAACTCTCCAACCACTTGATGTGTATGGCCTCTTTGCAATCATAGAAAGAGGGTTTACTTCTTGGTTCAGCATAGACCAAACTTTCTGTCCATAAAGAACGTTGTATAAGTCGCCTAGACCTGCCGCCGCAGTAAAGGGATTTGCACCATTAGGCCCTGCATCATGTGGAGAACCAAAACCACCAACAACTCCACCCGCTTTGAGTAGAGCGTTACCTGAGTTTCCGCCATATCCGTATGTTGCCGCTTCTAAATCTTTCATTGTTTTAATATATCCTGACATATTTAATCACCTCTTGTTAATGCGTGTAAGTCGTCCCAAGACATCTCAGCCGCCGCTTCGATACTTGTTGGGAAGCCAGTAGGTAGTGACATAGCCACTTCTTGTGCTTTCCTAATCTCGCTGTTTCTTTCTGTTAGGGATTTGCGTAGTTCAGCAAATTCTGTTTTCAGAGCCGCTACATCAGTACGAGCATCATATTCTGCTCTTTCTGCCATAGACTTTTTTACAGATAGTTCGTTAGTAAACCTTGACTCGAACTCTTTACTTAGAGAATCGTAAGCCATTGCTTCCATTCTTTCTGCTTTGAACTTAGCATAAGCCTTCTCAACATTTTCAGCACTTAAATCAAGAGTAGAGAAATCAGTTCCCTCTAATCCTTTTGCTACGTTAAGTGCGGCAGGTGCGGCAGTAGGGTTTCCATTAACTACTACTTCTGTTCCTGCTTCGAACTCTCTTGTTTCATCTTCATCAAGAGCCTTCTCTTCCATGTCTTCGTCTGCTTTTTCTTCCATTTCCATGTCTGCTTTTTCATCCATGTCCATGTCTTTTGCATCAGTATCCATATACTCTGCGTTCTTCGTTACGGCGTCATCAACTTCACTGTGAACGCTGTTGACTTGTTTCATCAAGTCATTCAACTCTTCCAGTGCTTTTTCCAATTTTTCACTCATTGTTTTATCCTCCATTTTTAAAATGTCGAACTTTGCTTCGGGATTAATCCCTTTCTCACAGATGGTAACTTCGTGCAGTTCCAACCTGTCTATCTCATTGTACTCACCATACTCATCAGAAGTTTTTTGCTTCTTTGAGATGGCTTGTCCACCTATACTAAAGGAACGAAGTGTTCCCTTTCTAATACCTCTTGATATTTCTTTTGCTTTTTCTATGTCATCTCTTAGTTTGATAACTACATAGAACCCTACATCATCAACGGCTGTTTTGTGTAATACACCATGACTATCACGGTATTGTTCCACAACCTCTCCAACTTGTACATTAGAATGATTAGACATTACATTTCTGTATTTCTCATCAGACATGTATTTTTTAACAGCATCATTTAATGCTTCTAGTGTAATTAAATCATTTTGCTTGTCAACTATTTCTATGGAAGCATAGCCTCCAATGATTAAACTGTCAGACTTAAGAATGCTAAACTCATGAGTAGTTTCTGCCTTAAGTAAAGGAGATTCCATCATCAACATTGCAGTCAAGTTTCTACTCTTACTATATTAAATAAAGGTAAGATTAATCCTTTTTAGGCGTTGGGAAGTCTAATACAGCATATGTATCTTCAGCAATATTCCACTTGTTAGGATTCTCTTTATCTTCTAACATCTCTTGTTTTTTACCTGTCCAAGCAATCCAACTCTTTTTCTCATCTAACGGGACTACTCTGAAATGCATTCGAGTTTCAAACTTATCTCCATCAAGACGATATTCATGATAACCATCTTTTTGTATTCCTAATTCAATCTCTCCTTTGTCTAACACTTTCTTTGACTCTCCTATTTTCTTAGAAACAATAGCAGGATACTTACCTGACTTACCGAATAAGTCATAGATATCTGTATTACCTTCTATGTCTATTGTCCAAGCCATACGTTCATCTTGATAATCTATAATTAAATCTACATTATCGTCTTCTCTCAAAGCGATTGTATATTTTCCCATGTTGTCTTTCTTCACCAGTTCTTCAATATCTTTTTCTAAAATATCTTCTCTAGCAGTAAACTTGTTCGGATGTAAGTACACTAAATCTTCTTGTTGTTTCATCCACGCCATTAGTTTACCATCATCCGATTCAAATAAATCAGCAAATGCTCCTTGATGTTTATCCACGATAAAATCTAGTATTTTACTAAACGCCATGTTATCTCTACCACTTTCTAATATTTCATTTCTAATTGCTAATCTAAATATAGAACGTTTACTTTTCATTATGTTAGAAACTTGTTCTTTCCACAAGTCTATGTTATGTAAAGCATTTTTCTGCATTAGGTTATCTCCTTCGAACCCATAAATAGTAAATCCATTTAAGTCTTCTTTGAGTATTATTTCAGCAGTACCATGTGTATGGTCAGTAATGTAATATCCTTTCTTGACTTTCTTATTACCTGCTCTTGGGTTTTGCAATCCACTAGTGACTTCAAACATACCTCCTACCTTTTCACCAAATGAATATGACATAGTACTCAATGATTTCTTAGTTTTACTAGCAAGTTGCTCTAATGTCTCAACGGAATCAGAACGGGTGACTTCCGGTATTTCTATTACCTTAGCAGAAAATAATTTAAATCCATCTTTACCTTTCTTGACTTCATCAACTTTAACTCTAACAATACTTCCAATTTTAACAGATTCTTTTGTGTTCAAAGCCTTACCTACTTCAAGATAATCTTTATCTTCAAACTCAACTGTCTTGTAGTTTCTCGCTGTTTCAGCAGATACAGGGCCAATACCCATAGTGTAAGAATGTAAATTACTTTTTGTTTTCTTATCATCCAATACTACTACATCTAAGTCAACAAATTTTTTCCACTTAATCCACTTAGGATTTTTCTTAACTCCAATATAATATGTTGATTCTATATCCTTAATTACAACTCCTTCAGAAGCAGGAAGTTGCATTATTTCTTTGGCATATTCTTCTACTTCTTTAATTGAATCTGCTATCCTTGTATCTTTCTTGGATGGGAATGCTAAGTCTTGTGAGGAATGTTGAGAGTATTGATAGAGTAGAATGTTATGTCTTTCTCTTAATGTTTCATCTGCAATATTCTTTCCTTCATGAACCATTATGTCAAAAACGTGCGCTCGTAGTTCTCCGCCCTTTTTATTTTTGAAAACGTGTGCAATTGTATCTGCTCTATGTAGGGGTTCATCTTCCATGAACAACATTAGTTCTCCATCCAATATACAGTCATTGAATGATTTCTTTTCAAGAGCCTTAACTTGCTCAGGACATTTACTAGTTATGTCTTTCTCATTGTAAGAATAAATAGTCACTTTGTTGTTGAACTTATGAAGTTGTATTCTCATACCGTCATATTTTTCTTGAACTATGTATTCGCCTGTTAACCCTTTAACTTCTTTTAAATCATCAATTTCAAATATCCTATACATTGGTTTATTTGGGATTATGAAATCAATAGATTGTTTTTCTTCATCACTTTTTGCAATATCTAAATCCACTAAACTATCCCACTTGTCTTCACTATACTCAGAACCGTAGACTTTCTGTAATAATTTGTATGCCCCTTTGAACTTGTTTTCTATTCTACGTGTATCTTCATCTTCCTTACCATAGTGTTCTATAATGTAAAGTGGAATATCTTTAGGTTCTAAATCAAGCCCCATGTAGTCTCTTGTAATCTCATCAGGTTTCAAATCAACTGCTGACCATGCTTTATCGGGAAGAGGATTAGCGTGAGAACGTAAAGCATAATGTATGAATGCGGCAAATGTAGACTCATCTTTGAGTAAAGTAGCAATTACCTTATCACCTAACTGTTTAGAAAATGGGTCACTTACTTCATCTGATTTGAATCTCATTTCCTTTATTGCTTCATACAATTCTTTAGCCTGTCTTGAATTAGGATTGTAAACTTCGTCAGAAAACGCTGTGTCTTCTTTTAGATATGTTTTGAGTTCTCTAGTAAAATCATCTATGGTATCGAACTGTTCTCTAACATCCTTTACGGTTTTTTTCCAAGATTCACCGTATTCATCAGGATTTTCCTTTGCTGAAAGATAAGAATATCTAACACGCTCAAAGAAATCCAATACTTTCTTAGTCATTGTATTGGTTTCTTTCTCAAAAGATAACCCTGTCTGTGGCATGTATCCCCCTCAAACAGTTGGTCGTGGAGGGTTTATTGAACCTCTAGAACTAGCCGTTGACCCCATATCCATTTCCATGAGAACTCTAACAGCATTATGTGCTTTTTCCGCCGAACCTTTTCTTCCTTGTTTAAGTTCAGCAGTAGCCATTTCTAATTGTTTAACTGCGTCTTTGTATGCCGCCTCTTGCATTAGGTTAGATTGACCTTGTTCAAACGGAGAAGCATCACCACCTAAAGGAGAATACTTTTCACCATATTGTTTAATTAAAGATTCTAATGCTTCAATCACACTAGCCTTAGTAACCTCATTGAGTTTATCCTCTTTACCTTCAACATTACTTGTCTTAGGTAGAGATTCTTCTGATGGGTTTTTCTTAGGTCTTTTTACCTTGACTTCTTCACCTGTTAATGGCTCATCTAGTTTTAATGTACCTAGATGTTCTGCTTCTTGCAGTACTTCTTTCGCTTTTAGTATAGCCAATTCAACTATTTTTTCTTCCCATGTTACTCTCTCCGGCATATTTATCACTCCATTTCTTTTACTAGTTTATGTATGTCTTCCCAGTCCATACTCTTTTTTATTGTGCTTCCACCCACAATATTCCTACTATCCATAGTAGGAGAAGGAGATTCGTAAACAACGTATCCCGATTTCATTAGTAGATTGTCTTTATGATATACTGCATGTTCTAAAGCCTTAACCTTGTCAACTAATTCTTTCATTAGCATAAGCATTTCATTATTTTCTTCAGCCATTTTATGCACCTTGTTGTATATCTTTCATAGCAATTAACATGTCTTCTCGGATTCTTTGTCTTAGAACTATTTTCCAATCTATCATGTAACTCCTGCTCCTTCGTGTAGTGGTCTAGTTCAATAAGGTTTCATTCACCATTCTTTTTCTTATTCTCAGGATAAACCATTTTCCTTAGTTGATTGTATAGTGTTTCATAGTCCTTTCTTAGTTCAGATGCTGATGCAAGTATTTCTAGATTTTTCTCATCGAAACCTTCTACTTGCTTACTTAGTTTCTTATCCGATTTTACTATATCAATATCTTTCAGTTCACTGATTAAGTCTGATAGTTGAGTCATCTCTTGACCCATTGTGTTATTAGGTTGAGACTTCTGTAAAAGTTTCTTTAGTTTCTTTTTCTTCTTAGCGTCTATCTTCTCGATAAACACAGGAGAGAAGTAGAAGCCTTCTGCTTTAACAATATCAAACCACTTCATTGAGACTCCCCCGTTGCTTCATCAGATGAGGGTTCATCTAATGATTGTTTTTGTTTAGGCAGATTTTCTAGAACTCTATCAATTACTTTAATTCTATCTTCTAATTCAGGTAGTTCTTGTTCATAGTAACCTATCCAATCTTCTAGTGATTCTTTCTGTTCTTCTATTTCATCCTCTGCAATGTTGTTCGGATTACTACCATCAACTAATCCTTTCAGTCCTTCTTTATATGCTTCTGTGATTTTCTTATACTGTTCTATTGTTTCTAATAATTTATCTTTAGTTGATGTAAATAATCTAAATCGCTGAGATGGGTTATCCGGTAAGTTTCCTGATTTAGCATCTTCCGCTATTTCCTTGACTTTACCACTGAACTCATTTATTTTGTCTTCAAGTGTTTTAGAGTCTTCAAGTGTTTTAGGGCCAATATACCTATCAGGATATTTAGTTCCCCGCACTCCGAACGTAGGGGCATTGATTTTAGCCGGTGTTTTTGTTCTTTTAGTCTCAGCATTAGGTGCATACTTCTCAGGGTCTTCTTCATAAAGTTCCCAAGCAGTTTCTAGATTTGGAAACTCTCTATTCATCTTAAGTGGTGAACGTCTATACTTAGTAGATATACCACGAACTCTTTTGAGCCTACTTTCTTTCAATCTGCTAAAGTCTCCTGTTAGAGTATTAATTCTAATTAGATATTCTAAAGCATCAAACTGTTTTTCTAGTTCCGCTTTCATTTCACCTTCGCTCATATCTTCACTAGTAGTGTAAATTATATCAGGAATTAATCTATAAATCATCCTAATAATATTATCAGAGTTGAAGAATAATCTATAATGTTCAGCAGGGTCTGCACTTTTAGTTTGAATTAGTTTAGTTATCTCATCTACAAACTTGTCAATGTCTAAAGAATAATATTGTTCTACACCCTTCATTCCTGCTTCTAGTTCCCCAACTTTTCTAACTGGGATTCTAGCAACTTGATATATTTCCATTAGTATATTAATACTAGACTTACCATTATATTCTCTAACTTCTGACCACCCATCTTCAAAGGTTGCATTTGGAGGAATAAATAATTTTGATACATCAGGCTTTAATTTACCCTTACCTTCTAGTAGATATCTTTGAACTAACTTTGCACTAGAGGCTAAGTTTTCTCGCATATCTCGTATTATAGTTTTAGCCTTAGCGTTGTTACCATATTTAGACCAAGTTTGTAATAGTGTTTTCATATTCACTGAAAACTTAATACTTTGGTCAGTTCTAACACCTAAACCTATTTTTAATTTTTCAAGGGGTTGTTTATCTCCTTCAAATAAAAACTCATATAGTTCATTTTGTTCACTTTGCAATGCCCCTAAATCAAGAGTGCCACCTTCTTTGAGTCTATCTAAACTACTTTTCTCAGGTTTAATTTGATTCTTTAAGTTGTTTATTCTGTTGATAAACTTCTGCTTATCTTTTTCCAATGCAACCGCATCTTTGTACTGTACTCCTCTCCTTGTTTGAGTTCTAAGAGCAGTAGAACGGAAACCCATTCTAAGAATATTCTGTATTTTTTTATCTTCTTCAGCCGCACTTTGCAATAACCTATCAGCCCGATATAATGAACTCCTGTCAATTTTAGTGTCTTCTTTTTTATTTGCTGTATCAAACGCCCACCAAACATCAGCATGGATATCAGACCCATCTGCTTTTTTGAGGACATCCATGAAAGTCATTGTATCACCTCAGAATGGAATATTCTCTTTTCTATTCTTTTGTTTTCTAGGGAGTAGTATTGCATCAGGTATGTCTGAAGTATGGGGTATCTTCTTTTCAACAGTAGTATCTTTATCAATACCACCAATAGAATAATCTCTACTAGGGGTAATTCGATTTCTATGTTCTGCACCTTCTCTAACTCTAGCCGCTTTTAATTCTCTTTCCAACTGTCTTACACTTTTTTCTTCACTCATTTTCTTTCACCTCTTGTTTTTGCATTTCTAGCCCTCATTTGTGCTAGTAATTCTGATTCGTTTTCTTCCGTTCTTTTAGTGGCCTCTACATCTTGACCAGTAGAAACTTTAGTTGATATTAATTCGTCTGCGTGATACAACCTAACACTTTTTTCGTTATGTGGATTTTCTGTCATTAGTTTTCCATCGGGCATCTTATGTGTTTCACCAAACCATTCTTTACCATCTTTAGTATAATGAGGTACACCTTCTTTCTTCCTTAGTGCTTTGAAGTCATCTCCATCAATGTCTCCATCATCATCCTTGTCAAGTAACTTTTGCTTACCCTTCAATTTTTTTATTACGTCAAACCAACTCATCCTAAACACCTTCTTTTGTATTTCTATATTTAGCACCATAATTACTTATCCACTTTGAATCCTGTCTTTCAGTAGGTAAATTCGCTGGCGAACCACCGTATTTTGCCATTTCAATTAAATCTTTATCCAAGTCATCTATTATCTTTCTTAAATCATTAGCATGATTTTGAATCATCCTTGAATTAACTTCACTTGGGTTAGCAGAATCTTTTTCTAAATGACTAATTATCTGATTCATGGTCATCAATCTCGAATGTAGATGAAGAAATTTTTTGCCCTTTTGTTGTGGCCCTTGATATTTTTCTTTCTTAATCCCATCCTTCCAACTCATTGTAACTTCTCCTTATTACTTTCATAAAAGTTTTTTAATTCATGTAAAGAAAACATTAGGCTTTGCATAATATGCTCCGAACCTGATGAAGAATTTAAAAAATTATATTTTACTGCTAATTCACGAAGTTTATCTAAGATGTTTTTATATTCCTTATCCCAATCAAAAACTAAGTAAGCAGGTACATTATCTTCTTTTTTAATCTCATCTTTCCAACTCATTCTAAATCACCTACTATTGGTAAACTCATTCCTATTTGCCACACTATCATGTCAGATAGTAATCTAAGTTTCATCCTACTCTCCTCTCTGTTCTCTTGTCCACATTCTCATTTCCTGCTTCTCTTGGTAATCCTGTAAATCTTTTATCCGGCCCTGTGGACATTGACGGTTTGTTTCTCGTAGCGGGGGGGTTCTCTTGAGGTTTGCTATCTCCTCCTTGATTACCCATCATCAACTGTTCTTGCATTTGTCCCATCTGACTTGCATCAACATCTGTTCCTGCATACGGGTCTAAACTAACATCTTCTTCTCCTTCACCACCTTCTGCTTGTTCAGGTTTAGGTTTAGGTTTAGTGTAAATGAATCTTCCTTCATCATCCATATCAACTTCAAATCCTAAGTTTTTAATCGCGGCGGCAACGTTAACTTCTATCTCTCTCTTACGAAGAACAGCGATTTCATCTTCTTCTTCTGATGGTGGAAGTTTCAAAGACCAATCAGTTATACCAAACTCATCTGTCATAAATGGGAATACATAATTATTCCAAATAGTTTGTGCCATTTCTACTGCTCTATTAGTAACTAGTACTTGCATACCTTCATTATTCAAACCACCACTAGCAGAGTTATCTGCCATGAAAATTTTACTTACTCCATAGAATGCTGAGATTCTATCTCTCAAATCATCTTTAACTTGTATGTAGTCCATTTCCTTTAGACTATCCATAAACTTAACCCATTCAACAGAACCTTTACCGCCTTCAGATTCTATTCCCATTACAGGAATAAAGTGAGGGTCTTGTTCCATCTTTTCTTTAACACCACGCCAAAAGGATTTCATTGAATCCATGTTTCTTGTTTGAACAGCCAATAATCCCTTCGGCATTCTTGCCTTTGTATAAGAAGAATTAACATAATTTTCCATAGCAATTAATGTTGTAACATTATTCCATAACGTCATGATAGGAGAAAGACCATACAATCTACTTGGAGAATATTTACTAAAGTGTAGAACTTCACCTTTCACAAAGTATTGTTCTTCTCCGTTTACTCTGTTAACATAATGAACAGGGTGTAATTCTGAATTACATACTTCACATAATTCAGTTGTAGTTGAATGTATTCTATCTCTATGTCTCAAACAAGTATAACCACTCTTACCTCTTTCACCAATTTCATTAGAATAAATGTGCATAGTAACTGGGTCGCCGCGATATACTTCTTTTATTCTATGCATTCTAACAGAATTATTATTGTCAGCATAGTATTCTTTTACCATTACCATGTATGCATCATCCATAATGTTCAAATCATCTTCAAGTTCTTTTAACACATCAATAAACATCTGTTCTGAACAATTAACATATCCTTCTAAGAAGTCTTTAGCATATTTTAATTGCTCAGGATTTGGTTTTTCTAATTCTAAACTTCCACATTGTACACATTCTTTAGTTGCGTTTTCATGTTCCTTTCCACAAGACCTACATTTTACTGCGAACTTAGCATCCCAATGATAACCTCGTCTAAAAATTTCTTGCTTGAGTTGAGTAATACATGTCCTGACAATTGTAGATTGTGTTACTATATGATAAATAATAGGTGCTGTTAAAAGATATGAATTATCTTTTTCTTGAATACCCATATTGAATACAGTTCTATCTGCGGGTTTAGGTGTAGTTTGCCTAAATAAATTACTAACACTAAATCTTCTTTTTTCTTCTACCATGTTACCACTTCACTTTGTTAGCCCAATATGCCGCAGATTGTTTTCCACGCTTAATATTCTTAGCATGTCTAGCCTTAAAACTATCTTGCTTCTTTTTTCGTTTCCCTTTTGGATTGTCAGTGGTTACGGTGTCTGCTCCCTGCTCACCAAACCGTATGGTTTTAATTTTAGTTTGTTTACCATCTTTCCATCTAGCAACTACAACGTGAGATTTCTTAGAATGCTTAGGAGTTCTCTTTGGTTTGTTAAAACCGGAAACCCCTGCCCTCTTTAATCTAGGGTCTTTTTCTTTAATAATATCAAACCAAGTCATATTACTCCCTCCAACTTATCCATTTCTGACATCATACAATTGTCATGTAGTTTAGCAACTGTATCTATATCAATATCATATCTAGTGAAATCATAACCAACATGGTCTTTATGATTTTCAAACTTCATTAGTTTGAAAAGTTCATGTTTTCTATCTGCATACCAATCAGCCTTTTTATGCGATTTCTTCATTCTAATTAATTCTAAAAGAATATCTGCATTTGGGCCTTTCATTCTAAAGTGTGGCCTACATTTAGTTAACAACTCAGTAACATCATTAGCAGAATAAAAATTCAATCTGTTAACAGGTCTAGTATCCTGTGGAGATTTTTGGTCTAAGTGTAATCTTCCACAACCTAATGACTTATGCATTTCTATCATGAATGCTTTTCCTCTATCACCTGTTGCAACTAAACCAACTCTAGGATTGTATTTTTTATCCATAGTAATGTAGCCATCCGAATCTATGAAAGCCGCAGTATAAGCATAAATATCTTTTTTAATATCATCACTAAACTTATAGAAAGAACCTTCAACATTAGTTATGTTACTTTGTTTAGCCATTTTAGCAATTATGCTAGGAGTTGTTTTCTTGAATAAGGTCTTAGGTAATCTCTCATGTATCTGTCTAGCAGATATTCCTGAGTCTTCGCACACTATGCTTGTTATATGATATTTGATAATATCCTTTTGAGTTGTAGTTTTCATATGTTTCTTTAGTACTCTCTTAAACTCTCTTTTGGAATTGGTCATGTTCTTAGTTAATTTTGAGTACTCGGAGTTGAATGGCATCCCATCCTTCTCAACTCTCGCTTCCCAATATTTACAAAGAACATCAATTAATTCTCTTCTAGTACTTTCATCATTAACATATGAAAGTTTGATTAAATGGTCTTCATTACAAGTCATATCTTTTAGTACAGGTTTGTATTTTTTAATCCAATAAATAGAATCCATACTACTATCTAGATGGTCAGAATATGCTTTAATTAGATTCTCTATCGAATTAGTAATCTTAACTTTTTCTTCCCCTTTCAAAGTTCTTCTATATTTTTTTAGTTCTTTGATAGTCTTAGGTATATCATTACCTTCAATCTCAAACTTTTTCAAATCATATTTTAATTGGGATTTAGCATCTGATAATGTCAACCTAAAGTCTTCTGCAAACTTCTTTTCTAAGGTTGTATGGTCTTCTAACGCATTATTAGATAACCATGCTCTTTTCATATTCTCAGTAATACGTTCAATCTCTTCTTCAGACGTTTCTTTTCTTCTTGCTTCTTCTGCAAGCATGTCAAACTTTTCACTATCTTTCTCCGCCACGCATATACCCCCTAGAAGTTCAGCCCCATCATACCGCCTAAAGAGTTATTCGTAGTTGTGGGAGCATTGAACAATCCCATATCATCCAATAACATGAACACATCTTGTGTTTTTGTAGCACAAGCGACTGCCAATGCTAAACTCATAACTAAGTCGTCATGCGCTCCTACACCTTCGAATCTACCACTATGAGTAATAGAGAACATTGACAATTCTTCAATCAAAGTATTAGTTAGATTTCTACTATTGTTATCACCGTATGGGAAGTTTATTTTACCATTCTCAATATTCATTTGCAGACTCAAAATTATCTCTTGTTTCTTTTTTCTAGTAGTGGTAAAGTCTCTAACATTCAAGTCTGAAATATTTCTGAGTTCTTGTGTAAATGCTTTAGCAAATGTATTGGTTTCATAGAGTATTTCTTCCGGCTCAAATATCCTACCAATCAAACGTATCTTCTCAATGTTTTCTCTGAAGTCAACATTCTTTGCCCTATCAACGTGGACGATGGTTTTGTTTTTCTCATCATCAACTTCTATTACTGTGATAACATTGTAGTCTCCATCGGTTGAGATAGCAGGGTCAACTCCAACATAATACTTGTAGCCCTTATCCTTTCTATGTCCTAGTCTCAAAACATAGTCTTTATTTTTACATTTAGCGATAAACTCAGGATTAAACAATGCTGTTCCAGTAGAGATTGGGACACAAAGATATTCTCTTGTAAACTTAAGAGAACCTATCTCTGCTTTTCTTTGCATTAGTGCATCATAATCCCAACGTTCAGGCCAAAGTGGTTCATTCATAGAAGTTAGACATGGATATTTATTAACTGTATATGCGGGATTCTCTTCTAACTGTGCAAAGATATCAGTGTAGGTAAACGGTGTACCAATCATTCTCAACTTAGACGTATGGTGAAGTGTTGGTATCATATCTCCAAAGAACCAATCTGTAACTCGCTGAATACCTGCAAGGCTGAACTCTTTCAAAGGGTCGTCAATAATAATCTCTTGAGGGTGAAGTCCTCTAATCTGAGAACCGACAGAACGTTCTAAAATTGCATTACCATTTGTTAATTGTATATTACCAATAGCCCAACCCCTACTAGGTTTGAATTTTTTAAGTGCTGGTAAATTGAAGTATCTGTCAATTTCTCTCATATGAACTAAAGTCTGTTTTTGGTTAGAAGAAATGTATAACATTTGATATGGTGGTTCTTGAAAAACAAGATTCCACACTACCCAACTGTGCATAAACACAGATTTCCCGTGGTCACGACTACAAATAATAACAGTTCTATCTGTTGTTTCCATTGATTCTAACCACTCTTGCATATAAGGAGGAAACATCATACCAAGAACATTCTTAAAAAAATAAGGAAAAGATGTTTTAGATATTTCCATATCCATAGAGGATATAAAATCTAACTCATCTATCTCCATTCTTATTTCCTCATAATGTAAAACCAATTAGAAACAGGTCTGTAATACAACTTTCTAATTGCAGTCGTTGGGCTTTGTTCTCTTTCTAGTTTTTCTAAGACTTCTTTAACATCTTCAGGAATATCATCTTGCCTAATTACTTTCATGCTACCATCAAACTCTACTCGTTGAAACCCCTGTCTATCAACAAAAACAGAAACTCCTTGTGGCATAGCCGCCCCTACTATTGGTCTATGACTATGTAAATCAACTACTTTTTTTGACACCCATAATCCTGCACCTCTAGTTTGTTCTCTAGATAACCCAGTTTCCTTTGCATGGCTCACTAATCCAGTTAACAAAAATATATTCTTGTAAGGAGCAATACCCTGAACTGCAACAGGCTTACCGTCTTTTAGAGTTGGATGATATGCAATGTAGTATTTTGGTTTAACTTCTGCAAACATTGTACCATTCAATCGTTGATAGCGTTGCGCTCTAGTCTTGTAGGTAATACCATGTTCAGCAAAAGCACGTACTACTTCTTCCTCAGTCATAGGGTTAGATATTTGAAACTCCATCTAATCACCTAAAGTTTGCCTTGAGAAAATACACACCTTCCTTCGGTACACCGTGTTTCTTACTTAACTCATCCATTGAGTTTGTTTCAGTAACAATGTTCTCAATCTCATATGCAGTTATATCTACGTTATATTTTGATTTCATGATAAGCATAGCAGAATGAATATGTTCGTAATTATCAACCTTACCTGTATTATAGTAAACAGGCTTACCTAACATCTTTCGAATATTATCATGTGCATCTAATAGTTTAGAATCTAAGTCACTCCTAAGAATCTTCATGTCATCTACTGCAATAATAAATCTCTGAACGATTGTGTTAGAACCTTTACTTCTTCTATCACTACCACGAACCATAGTTCTTTTACTACCACTATACCCACCAACATTTCTTTTAATGTGAGATTCTATTGCCTCAAATGGATACACCTTAGATTCATCATACATCTCATTCCATTCTGCCGGAGTCTTACCTCTTGCATTAGGAAACTTTTCCCCTTCAGGCCAATCAATATTATTTGCTTCTAGTACCTTATGTAAATATGAACCAAACTCTATGTTAGTTTCTTGAGATAATATTGAGTTTCTTTTATTCATCATAACAAAGTTTACTGCTTTTATTCCTTTAGTTAGTTCATTTACTAACCTACCCATATCTTTCTTATCATCCACTGAACCCAAAAACTCTAACATTCTAGTTAAGTCTTCTAACTCAGTTGGTTTTACCATCATGTATCCTGACCTACCTTCTAGTGCTAACACCTTAAACAAGGCAGTATCAGTTCTACCAGTTGCTAATGCTCTGAATATTCTTTGAGTTTTACTTATTTTAGTATCAAATGGAAACTCATCATCGAATGGTTTGTTAGACCCACTAATTGCAACCACGAAATAATCTAAGACTTCTTGAATTAAATCATCAAACTCTTCCCTTGCTTCTTCTATATCTGCTAAGTGGTCTTTTCTGTTTACTGTCCCTAATTGTGGTCTTTTTTGTGCAGGTACTCCTTTACTAGAAGAACCAACATCTGCTTCAGCAGGAGAAGATGCTCTATCTAAATCATCACCTGCATCTAGTATTCTACTTAGATTATCCAAAAACTCTCCAATATTTCTTAACCTATTGTTAATTCCTCTTTCAGTGTTCATGGCTTTATCGTCAGTGTTCCAACTTTCTGTAACCATGAATCTATTCACTGTTTTTGTTAGTGGTAGATAATATGGGCCATTTCCTCCTCTAGCCATTGTCTTCTCTACTGCATCAATATAATCATTAATTTCGTCATCCATGTCAACCCCCGTTGACATTTCTCTAGCCGCCCCTGCACTCAGCATTGCTTCTCTCAAAGTGTTGATATCAGTTCTAAAGGCAACAGTATCTTTGAATGCTCCACTATCTTTTGTGAATGCATGATAGAAAAGAGGGTCAACCTTTTGCGTAAGTCTTTCTAATTTAAGACCAAACCTAGATAACTCTTCCATTTCTTTCTTGTTCTCTGCCGCCCTTACATTTCTTTCTTGAGTAACCGCATCATCAGAATCAAACGACTCCCCACCATCTTCTACGGTAATAGTCTCCTTGTAATCTCCGCTATCTTTGTCATAATACCCTTCCTTTCTAGCACTTCTATCATCAGAAGTATCTTTTAGATTATCTAATCCTACATCAGCAATAAACTTCTCATATAAAGCAAGCCCCTTATGTCTCTTAAAATAAGGTTCTAGTTCTTTAGGATTAATTTTCACAACATAGTCTAATTCACCATTATTGATAATAGACTTGAAAGACAGGAACTTATCTATTACTTCTGCAATCTCTTGTTTGTCTTTATCATCCTTATTTTCTTCTGTGTTTAACATATCTCTAATAGGAAGAAAGGCTTCATTACATGCATTATATGCTTCTTTGAAATCATTATACTTACCCTTATGACCTCTCCAAAAATTGTAAATTCTATTACGTCTATCTAATCTTTTAAGGTCAAGTTCACCAATTATTTGGTCAGCGTCTAAATGAATTATTTGTTCTTCTACTTTGTCTAATGGTCTTAAAACTGAAAGTAGTGGTTGAAGTCTTCTTTGAATCGCAGACGTCTGATTTTGAATAACATATTTCCATTTGTTAATCTCTCTCATGTTTACGTTTCTATTTCTAAGTGAAACTCTAGTTAGTCTCCTATCACCTTCTATTATGTTCTTATAATTCAATTGCTTACCATTTTCATCTAAGAAGTTCTTCAAAGTTTCATTTAGTAGTGCTTTGTCTCTTTGAATTGTTTTACTATCATCAATCTCATCTGTGTCTAAGTCGGTACTCTTAACTCCACCTTTAACCTCTGATAGTTTTAATAATGTTTTAACCATAATATCTCTAGTAGATTTTGGAATCTCACTAAATCCTTTGTACTTATTGTTAATGTCTTCAACTAGGATATTAGTTAACTCACCCAGTTGTTTTCCTTTGAGTTGATATTTACTAGATAGAGTCTTCTTATCATTTTCAAAGAAGTCATTATCGTTGACTAAGAAAGTATGTAGAAACTCAGGTTTGAAGCCGTCATCATAGTCATCAAGTCTGTCGTCTGCTTCCATTTCTATTTTACTTTGTAAGTTTTTTAATTGTCTAGGTTTTAAATCTCTATAATCTTCAGACTCTTTAACTTTCTTTTCAGCAAAGTCTTCCATTGAATCAGGGTTAACCAATAAAGTTTGAAACGCTTCGTATAGTTCAGTATCTTCTATCATGCTCTACCCCCTTCACTAGCAATCCATTGGTACGGTTGAGTTGCTCCCTTTTTATTATGTAGTATAGGCTTCTCCATAACCTCAGACATTTTCTCTTTTATTCTAGTTAGCAATTCTTTATGAATATTAGAATAAGTCTCAACTAATTCTTGTTTGAACTTGTCTATTCCTTCAGAGGTTCTTTCCTTTCTTAGTTTTCTTAGAGCGATTTGTAGGTTTCTATCACCTAACATATACCCTTCTAGTTGTACTAGCATAGTAAGTAAATCTGAAAATTGCAATGATTGTTTAGATGACACCTTGAAGTCTTTCAACTTCTTTCGTGTGTCTCCTACTTGACCTAGATAATTACCAATTGGGTCATTATCAATATCCTCGAATAAAAATTGTAATGTTGGGATACGTTGTGGGTCAGTGATAGAAACAGTTCCTTCTGCTTTCTCTTGCATTTCTTTTAATGTCGCTAAAATCTGTTCAGGTTCTCCAAACTCAACATCATCAACTTTCATTCTCTTTACATTTCTTCTAATTTTAGACCCAAAAATATGCCCTAGTTCTTTTCTAACTAATTCTTGTTGTGGCTTGGATGAACTTCCTTCCATTATAGCGACAAGTGCATCTCGCATATCTGTCTTTAGAGTATATCTCCTAACTTGTGTTTTAGAAACTAGTTGTTCATATTCCTTTCCTAGTTCTGCATTATACACTGCTGTTTTGAATTGACCGTATCCTTTTGTTTGTGTTGGTGCAGAAAAAGTTGGACTAATTGTTCTTACCGTTTCTACCGATTCAGGGTCAGTCCTATCTTTTCTTCTTTTCACACTAGGGTCTTCTCCAATACCACGTTGATATTTACTAGAAACCCCAGTCTTTACAAACTTATTATACAATGCAACAATCTCTGCGTTGTCTACAAGACCATCTCTAATGTCCTGCATAAACTGTTTCTCTTGTAAAGACTGCTTAGTTTGAGTTTTAACAAATCCGACATCTAGATTCAAAGTATCGTTATTCAATATGTAATCTAAAGCAGGATATATCCTACTAGTTGAGGCTGAACTCTTTTCCGCCCCAAAGAACTCTTGTTGTATTTTCTTCATTGCCCTACTAATACTCTTAACATTTTCAAAATCAGTCAAGTTCGGCATAAATGGTTCTCTTGCTTGTCCTCTTATTGAACTAATAACCATTTTCAGATAATCTACTGCGAATGAATCTGATATAGTTGAGACATCTAACTTCTGAGAAGATATAACATCGTCTTCCTTATACTCGTCAAGACCAAACACTTTCCCTAAAACAGTTCTAATAATTTCTTTATCCGGCTTTCCACCTTGTAAAAGTTTAGCCTGTTCAGGACTCATAAACTCAGGAAGAGTAACTGTCAACTTGCTACCTGAGACAAATGAAAGACCTTCTAATTTATCAGTATCAAATGTCAAAGGCAATTGTAGTTCTATACCATCTGTAACATAACCATAAAGTTCAGGCTTGTCTTTGATGTAATTGAATATCTTCTCGCCATTTTCTTCATCCCACTTGAGTAGCCTACTAAACTTACTAGAGAATTTACTAGTTCCTTCTTCCAAGAAAGTGATTAGAGGTTTATGATTACCTGCAAGGAAATCCTCATACATTTTTATTTCTTTAGGTCTTTTATAATCATCATCTTTTTTTGAAGCACCTAATTTATCCAATAGAGGTTGAAACGCTTTCTCAGGCAAACCATCTTCTACTAAGTTATTGACTGCCCTTCTAATCTGAGACTTACCATGATTAGCAAGTATCTCATCAAAGTTACCTGACTTTCTAGAAGCAACAATCTTCTCACTGAGAGTTTGCCTTTTCAGAATCTCTGTCCAATTCATTGTAACTTATCCTCCATTTGCTTTCTAACATCTAACCAAACTTCAGGATGATTCTGTGCCAACACTTCTTTGATGATTTGCATTTGATGAATGATAACAGTGTCTTGTCTCTTGTGAACTAACTTACCTTTGAACTCCATTAGATACTTCAAAGATTCACGAACCTCTTTTGCTAACTTAGTTAGTGAGTCTATGTACTTAGCATCCAAATCATCTGAATCCATGAGTTGGTCTAACTTACCTTCAAGCCTAGAGATGTTACCACTAAGAGTATCAATCTCATTTACTTCCTTAACTGCTAGAATATGTGCGGCGGCTTTTTGGACTAGAGGTTGAGTGTGTTGTTTTATGTGTCTAACAACTTGCTCTTTGGAACTACCAACAATCTTAGCCGCTAAATCAGGAGTCATATCTCCACTGTAAAGTTCTTGCTCAATTTCTGAACGATTCTCATATGTACATAGTTTACATCTTGGATTTGAAGCATCTGCATATCCTTCCATGTGATTACGTTGATGTTTCGCACTTGTGCCACTAGGCCAATTCATTCTAATATCCAAATCATCAGGTGTACAAATCATAGTCTCCAAATCAGATTCAAGGGATTCCCTGTCCTCATGATTACAAAGCCTACAACGTTTTCTTGTTACCATTCAATATTCACCACAATAAGGACACATAGTTCCTGACCAGTTATCTTCATCAATTTTCTTTATTCCTCTACAACAACTCATAGTCTCACCAACATATCTTGCCAATTATCAAACGACTTCTTCTCTTCATCGGGTTCAGGTCTTTCACCAAACTTGAGTGGACTTCTTGCCACATCCCCACTTGTCTGTTTGAAGTGCATTGCCATTCCTTTTGACTTAGCACGAATAATAGCCATCCTCTTAATCTGCCTTCTAGACAACTTGAACCAACACTCTTCAATGTCATTTGGAACATTCAGATTTTTCAATGTCTTAACAGCATCTGATTCTTTCTCTGTTCTAATATCAAAAGCCTGATTTTTGAACATTCTATAAATGGTAGAATCAGGAAATGAACCCGTTGTACCCTTGCCTTTATCCAAAGCAGAATCAATCACCTGTCTGATAACTGATATTGTTAGAGCCGTAGTTGCAGCCTTTGCTCCTTCAATGGGTACGGGGTTATCTTTTCCAATAGTTAACTTGGCCTCATCTAAACGCTTTATCGCATTCTTCACAATAGTATGTAAACTAGGGGAATTGAAAGGAGAAGCATTACCTTCGCCGTAAAGCACTTGCCACATTGGGGGTTTTGCAGTACCAGTGCTAGTACTATACCATTCTGCATCTTTAGCAGGAACATCTTCATCTTTTAGTTCTCTAACTATTTCATATTGGTCAGTTCTGTAATGACCAAAAATAGGCTTAGTGGATATAACTGTCCCATTATCATCATCCCAATTACTTGGGTTTGAAAACATAATATTTCTAGGGTCTGCTTTAGTTCCTTGAATACCATTCATCACACTATCTAATGCTTTGAGTGCTGTTTCTTGTTCAGGACTCATAGAAGGAGAATTAAATATAGACTTTAATGCTTTAAAAATCTGAACTCCACCTTTGCCTTTTATCTTAGGCCCAGTCTTTCCTTTGATTCTACCTGCTATACCTTGATTTTTTACTAAATCTAGTAAACTCATCCCGCTTGCTTCAGGACTTATCATACCAATAGCATCACCAGTAAGACCTTCAGCCTTTCTTTCCCAAGTCTCAAACTCTTGTCTAAATGACTTAGCCTGAATATCAGTAGTGGCTTTACTACCATCAGGTAGTTTTACTGCCATACCTTTCTTTTTTCTTACGGGCTTTTTTCTTGCTACCACGTCTTTTTCCCCCTCCTGTTTTATTATTGAATAATGCCGATGTTCCAGTTGCAGTAGTAGTTACTGCTCCTCCCATTCTTAGTATGTTAAACCATGAATCATCGGAAGCCGAAACTAAACCTTGCTGTGTCCCACTGATACCTAGACTATCAAACTTGCTAACATTTACATTATCGTTTTTATTTGTTGCTTCCACAAACTCCCACATTTTCAATCTAGGTGTAATACCATGTTCTTTAGCCCATGCAATTGTTTTCATATCATTTTCTTTAGCCTTTGTTCTTAACTCACTAACGACTTTAGCCGCCGCTTCACGAATGTTTTCATCCACCGAATAGTGTTGAGACAAACCATCTAATGCTTGTATCTCTTTATCCATCATTCCATACGCAACTAGTTCCTGTGCATTTGCATCTTTCATTCTAGCATGTATAAAATTACTAGAATTAGCCTTTTTCCATTCTTGCCATTCTCTAGCGAATACAGGGTCTTCCATTGTTATTTTATGAAGATACTCATGGGTAAGAGTATCACTAAGTAAATCTACTACCTTTTCTTCAGAAACTTCAGGGTTATCCATTAATTTCTTAAATGCATTTAGAAAGACAGTGGCTTCACCAGTATTAGGTTTGTAAACTCCGGCCATAGTTATAGGTGGTTTATTGATTTGTTTTAGAAACCAATTAATTCCACGCAATACTTTACCTGCTTTTCCTCCTAATTGGAATTGGAAGTCTTTTCTAATTGGGTCAAAGTAACTCATTCTACATACGCTCCACAATAAGAACAGAAACAACCCTGACTTGAAAACTCTATCATCCTAAACCACTCACAAGAAAAACAAACACCAACAAACGGTTGCATCAGTTACCACCTAATCTTTTTGCCCTATCAGTTAGTTGTTCATCATCTACCCAAGTAGGTTGCCACAAGTTTACAAACTCAGCCCCACTTATTTTATCTCTTTCTTCCCAACCATGAATACTATCTAAACGGATTATCTTTTTAGGTCGATTAATTTGTGAACCTCCGTTTGCTTTAGTTCCACCTTTTCCTGTTACAATATGACTTATCTTAAGATTTTTATTTTGAGAAGCGTCAATATATCTATCTCCGCCATCCAAAATAGCATAACGGACAATAGCATCTACATTGCCTTTACCATTTGCATCTTTTTCACCTGCTGAAACAAAGGAATAGAAACTACGGCCTTTCTTACTAAGTTTATCTATTTGTGTTATCAATTCAAACAAAGGATATTTTGATTCATCTCTAACTCTACCTTTATTCTCTACTTGTGCTTCAAAGTGAGGTCTAGCAACAACAGTAGTTCTTTTGTCAGTTTCAAAAAGATATCCTTCAGATTTAGAAGGCGAAACTCGGTCACGGAATAAGGCATTACTAAACTTACCGTACCCTCCAAGATGACTAACTGAACCATCTGCACCTGATAACTTCAACAAATCGAACCATGACGGACTTATATCAAAGGGCAAAATGTTTTACCCCCTTCCTTTTCAAAAAATGGGCGGTAATTTTTTTACCACTAGCGACTTTTTTTTCGTTCATCTTATCCCATTCCCAATATAAAAATCATAAGAGTGTTAGTTACTTGTAGTCTGTAAGCCTTGTTTGTCTAAACACCTTATCTAGTATCACATTGGCTAACTCTTTTGTAGCGGATTTTATTGCGATTAGTTTTCTATCTAAAGAAGGCTCTAATCGGCCATGTGCCTTAATATCGTTAATTTCTTCTCGTATGCTAGACAGTATTGTATTGGCTTTTTCTAGCAATTCACGATTTAATGCCTCATCTGCCATAGCCTTGGGTAAGGGGTTAAACAAATTAACTTTGTTGAGGCGTAGAGAAATAAAAAAATTGTAAAGCAAAGCATATGGTTGGAGTACTTTGTTACATAGACCACAAAGCCCCTTGCGGGACAATGGGTTACGTCTCACTCTTCTTCTTGAGTGGCATTACGAGCATCAATGGAGGCTTGCTTTCTCATTGCAATGATGTCGGGAGTACATTCAGATGTTGATAATGTCTCACATCTAAAATTACAGTCAATGTTGATAGGCTCAGTTAAACCAAGAGCATCTTCAACTATACTCTGAATCAAACCAAGGTCAGCCAATGGTGCTTGTACCATAGTAGACTCAATAACCGCTTTCCTAGCAACTTTCTCAGTTTCCCAACGAGTAGTAAATGAGAGAGTAAGACCATTTAAAGAATTATTCAAAGTAGGAGTCATAACAACCGAATCATTGTAGAGTAGTTTCAAATAGTCGTATGATTTGTCTGTCTTAATCGCTAATGAATCATGCATATACATGGAAGACCCTGTGGGTTTTGCCCACACTTCTTTAGTTGTCTCAACCTTTTCAGTGGTGTAATCACAATCAAAACCATTCTCTATCAATTGTTCTTTCCAACTTTTAGCATCTGAAGCCCATCTTACTGTAATAGCAGGTTTATTGTCTATTGTAACAAGATATCTAATTCTACTGTCCACTTCTTCAACTAAACCGTATGAAACACTCGGAGGGGTATTAGTCCAATGAGAAGAGGAACAAAGAACCAACCCTTTCTCTGATAACTTTGCGGCTATCTTAGAGAAGGCTTTATCGCTCATCTTTTCTTCTGCATACTTGTATTTGGCTTCCTGTACATAACTAACTGACATGGTATTTACTATGGAAGAGTGGTATATAGGGTATTCGTTAAACAAAGTATCTCTTACCATATGGTTGTAATTACTTTGTGATTATGAAGACCCCAAAGAGTAGAGGAGGCCATTTCTGACCCCCCCTACGGGGTTTTACGTGTTTACTCGGTTGTTGAGGGTGCTTCGGGTGTTTTGGGTGTTTCCACCACTTTTTGAACAATTAAGTTCTTCAAAGCCTTGCCCTTAACGTATTGATAGTCTTTTGAACTACCACGTATTGCACTGTGAACTCTAGCATCAACGGAAGAAAGTTCGTAATCCGCGTATGCATCAGCGTTAGCAAAAACTCCGCCGCCGCCTCTTTTGTTCTTTACTGCGAACCTTTGGAAAAAGGAAGTATTCCAAAGAGAAATCAAGGCAGTTCTAGCCAATGCTCTTTGAGTATTATAGTCTTCAAGAAGTTTCGAATCCATTGTTGAAGCCTTACCAGTTTTGAAAGGACTATTTGCTATATCCATAAAGAGAGTACGCACCGTAGACATGATTCTGCTTCTTCGGTCTTCGTTATTCTTACCTTTCTTCATAAGACGGGTCAAAGAATCTAAATCCTCCGAATAATTGTCATGTCCCTCGACATTCCAACCCTTATTGGCTTTTTGCCATGCTTTCACTGTTACTTCAAAGTTATTCCATTTATCATCACTCATTATTGGTTGCTCCTACTATATCTGACGTTTGGGGGGTATATAGGGTATTCAGATTCACAAAGTAGTTCATACCATATGGTAGGATACTTTGTCGTCATGCCCCGAAGGGTGAGGTTATACATATTCCCAACTCTCAAATATGTATTCTTTAGTTATAATCCTCAATTGTAATTGCATTAACACTTAATCACTCCTCTTCTTGGTGTTTTTCTCTTAGATGTTCATTTAGTAGCATGTCATTATATGCACTTATAGCACGTTCAAAATCTCTGATTATATCATACTTCATTATCCCACTTCCAAAGGTAAGTTTACTCCACAATTCTCATTAGGGCATACATACCATATCATCATCATTCGTTTTTTAGTAAACATATTAAAATCACTTCTTTCATATGTATGGCCTTCGTCTATATCTGTATTACATTCTTCACACTTCATCTTAACCACACCTTCTTAATCAACGAACTAGTGTCTTCGCAGTTTCTTAATAATGGATTATGACTATATATTCTTTCATAAATACATTTTAACTGCCATTCTTTCAACACCACTTCCCAAGGTCTTCTATCTTCTCTCGTTGCCATTTCAATCACTCCTCACTATATCCATCAAACCACATTCCACGCTTCGATAAGTCAGAACAAGTTGAACCGCTTGTTTCCGGGTCTTGACAATGTTCTTGTGCTTCTTCGAGCGTTAACCCTTTTTTTATAATCTTAGTAGACGCTCTATTAGCCCACATTCTAATAATGTAATAAGTTGACATTATTCTTCCTCCTCTTCAAAGTCCTCGTCTAAATAAGAGTGGTCTTCTGATGTCATGCTATCAGGAAAATTATTTCTAGGCATTCTAAATACCCCCACTATTTTTATTTGTATATAGAGTAAACTCTGTCCTAAACCTCTTGGGTTGATACTTACTATTAGTACCGACTAACATCTTTGAAAGTTTTTCAACTTGATTATGGGTCAAATCCATTTCATGTGCCATTTGTACTAACCACTCATAATGCCTTCTAGTAAAAAGAGTCGATGAGGGCTTAGGATATGCTTTACCCTTAGTTCTTGCACCGCATGAACACATAAACTCTATTAAACTATCAATATCTTCTATTTCTGTATTCTTCTCACATTTCCAGCATTCTATAATACCCGTTTGCATACTCTATAACGCTAATAGTAGGTATATATAGGGTTTTTACGACAAAGTGCCGAACCATATGGTAGGATGTACTTTGTCACAACAACCCCAAATACCCAAAGAGGAGAGGAGAATTAACTCCTCTACCTCATATAAGGTTGCTTAGAAGGGATGAGAAGGCCCACCTTATTCTTGACCTCCGTTAGAAGGTATAGTAGATACAAGATTGTCATGAGTACCGTCCCAAGTGCCTGACTTAGACATACTAACAGCAACGCTGTTAATATTTTTCAGTACACTTGAAGCCCACGCCTGACCATCAGCATAGTGCTTAACTTTGCTTCTTTGGTTAGGTAGCATCAATGCTCTGATAGCATCTCCGCCATTATCGAAAGCCTCGGCCATAGCGTTAACTGCTTCAGTTACTGAAGCAAGAACTGCTTGACCTTCAACAGGCAGAGAGTAACCTCTCTGTCCATAAGGAGCGTTTGAATAATCACGTGCAATCTCTCTAATAGTAGAGGAAATGCGAACTTGTCTTGATTCATTAGTCGTTCCTTTCTCAATCATTTTGCGGATAGTAGCATTATCTGCTTTATCCACACTCTTGTCTGCATCTAGCCATGCTAGAGTCGTTCCTGTAAATTGTGTCCATTCCATTTTATATCACCTGTTAAGATAAGATAGGTTTTCTCAAACCCTTCTAAGCAATATTATGTTGGTCATATCGGTATATGGGGTCTTTGCTACAAAGTGCCACAACCATATGGTTGGTACGTTCCTTTGGGAAGTTAAACCCCAAATAAGATGACCCGAAGGCCAAATTATTGGATTTAACGCCATTCATCGTTAACATGAAGTTCGGTGACCGAATAGGGTAGGTTAGTTAGTATATTTTCAATTTCTATCCTTCGTGGTCTGCCGCTTCCTCGTATTGCTCCTTTCAATGTAGTTAATTCGCTAGATAATAAAAGTATGATTCTATCATTGAGACGTTTACACTCTTTCATTGCGACTCGTTCTCTTTTGTAAAGACCTCTCGATATTTCTTCACCATCATCATTCTTATTCACCTGATATATCTTACTTGACATGGTATATACTACAAATAATAGGTATATGTAGGGTACTGTCCACAAAGTATAGTACCATATGGTGGGGCTACTTTGTCAGAATCACCCCATATATCAGATAGGTGTAACATATAGTATGTCAAGATTGATTGAAGGTAAGATTTACCCTTATGAGTTAGAGGTTGGTCATTCTAAATCAGGTTCGACCCAAGTATTAGTAATCAAAAGCCTAAAGGTAAAGGGTGACGACTTAGCCAAGGCATTAGAAGAGATGCATGCCGCAATCAAAGTATTCAATGAATTACTAAATCAAAATAATTAAATTCCCATATGGGGCTGAAAGTGAATTGGATGGAATCACAGGATTTATCCCACTCTCAGATTTGTCAGAACGTTTGTTCTTGTATTCGTCATAATTCTAGCGACATATACACACTATTCTAGAACAGTAGTGTATAATTTATCGGCTAGACAACCTAACGAACAACAAACTTCCCACTGCTTAGAGAACGAAAAAATATCTCCGTTCACCGAAGCCCCATATATTACATTCCAAACAAGGAAGGGTGAAATGCCTTCCGTTTTAATGGTCATTTACTGATTAATGCATCCGGCTATCGCTTAGGTTGTAGGAACATTGGCGTGACAAGAAAAGAGGTCTTGTCCTGAAACCTGAACCACGTTTCTGAGGTTGGAAGAGAAAGCATATGACGATATGTGAGTATTTTACAGTCAACATGATATGAAAGCAGGAAAAGCCAGTTCAACCTCCCGTAGGGAGTAAGGTGTTGTCAGCGTAGGACATCCTAATGTTGGGTAATTCGCACCCATGCCTTACTCTCTATCACAATTCAAGTATATATGGGGATGCCGACAAAGTGGCCTACCATATGGTTGTAATTTTCGGAATAGAAATAAACTCGGCGGAGGTGTTCGCAGGGTGGCGGGGCGTATATATACCGAATCGGAGATTTCAATATTGTGAGCGAGTGTCTTTCATTCGCATGTTTACCCTAATGATATATTTAATCAACACCTTATCTTAGATACACAACGTTTGACACCTACATATCACTACAATTTACTGGGTATAAACTACCCTTCCTATATAGTATAATATAATCTACTAATATTAGTATAGTATAACATATAATTAATATCTATATTGTAACAGTCTCTGAATCTGCATTCATTTATCCTCGTTTATCTAGTCAAATGATAATCGGAAACGATAGAAATGTGGATTTCTAAGTCATATAGATATATTTTATATATTCATTTATCATTTATTATTATTATACATATATATTATTACCCTTACACACTCTCAATATCTACTATTACCTACTACTATTATTATTATAGGGTATGGTGATAAACGTGATAAACAATAAATGGATAGGAATATCTGCGATTCCTGAATAATTTCGCAGAATAATGTTTATCATTGGCCTGTATAATTGGCCGATAAACGAAATCACACTCAACAATTTATGGAAGACATGAAATGCGTTTGGCATACTTAGCGGTATGTCATCTGACAAGCCAAGTAGTGACTTTAGGAGGACTACCATATCCGAATAGAGGAATGACGACGCGACAAAGTAATGGCATAAGTTGAGAATTGTAGGTTACTTACAGTAATTGAACAGATAGATACAGGAGTTCGCCCTTCTGACAAGACGAGGACAAGCCCTACTTCGGTAGGTGAGTTCAACTTTTGAAAGATTGAATACCTAACCCTATGGAGTTGTCTAAGGGTTGCTTTGCGCTATAAAAAAGAGCAGTCGGTATTGCGGTAAATATCATCAATGCATTACTTCAACGCATTACATCACCTCCGAGTAAGACGGCATAGCACGTTTGTTCCCCCTACGCACACTCAAAGAACTAAGTTTTTCTAAATAATAAAATGGTAAGTGTTAAGGCTGATTCCCTTAACTTGATTGGTGTTCACATCCAATACGTTGTATTGGGAAGTCCTATTCATAGGCATCGAGCCAAATTACAGATTTTTTCTTAGTTCGTATAATGATGTAATCTTACATCCAAGAGTTGGGTTTGATGAGTAATAAATTATGGCGATTGAGCATCGTAGGTAATTTTCCCAACTAATCACATTCAAGAAGGAGAGAAATAAAATGAACATATTTGTATTAGATAACTGCCCTAGAGAAAGTGCTAGGATGATGGCAGACAAACACGTAGTAAAAATGCCAACTGAAAGTTTACAAATGATTTCAACAATACTGAACTTGTATGGATTGAAGAGTCCTTACAAACCTGTAATGTTAAACCATCCTTGTACTATTTGGTCAAGAGAGACAAAACAGAATATGCAATTTTTACTAGACCATGCAGATGAATTGTGCAAAGAGTACACACGTAGATATGGTAAGGTTCACAAAGTCGAACTCTCAATGAAAGAGTTTGCAGAAGAAATAGAGAAGGTTCTAACATTATTACCTGATGATGGTTTAACTCCATTCGCAGTAGCAATTAGTGAGAATCAAAAATGCAGAAGTGCAGTGGGAAACTTTGATAGTTTATCAACTGTCGAGAAGTACAGAGCATATTACATTCATGACAAGTATTGGTTTGCAACATGGAGGTGGCCTTTGAATCCACCTTCTTGGTATGCCAAACATGTGAATCAGTATGCTAGGTTTTAGGAGAGATAATAATGGCTAGAATTAATAATAATAATAAAAGTATGAATAGAAACATAAACACTAAGTTACATCGTAAATCAGAACGTTATTGTACCTTCATCAAAGAGGATGGACACAAATGTAATATTCCTTTTGTGGGATTTACAATGAAACATACATTTTGTGCTGAACACAAACCTGATGATGTCACTGATGACAACTCAACGGAATATAAAAATCTAAAAAATATATATGCAAGAAACACAAACACTGAAGAGATGAGACTTTTCATTGTTGATTTAATGGAAAGGGATTCAGAGGGTTTGTTGGGTAAGAGTAATGGTAGGTCTAAAGTCGAAAAGGAACTCAAGGAATTGAAGAAAGAGGTCAAGGAATTGAAGAAGATTGTCAAGGCCGTCAATAAAGAAAATATGAAATTAAGAGAAGACAAGGATAACATGTCTTCAGTACGAGCAGAGATTGATGAATTGAACAAAACAGTTGAAAAGTTTAGAAAAACAACCCTGATTAATTCAGGTAGATTCAAGAGTATTAGAATTGACATTGATACTCTTAAAGAAAAATGGGGTCTTTGACCCAAAGATAATCAAGTCGGTTTCCACAGTAATTAGTGAGAATCCCAAAATTGTGGTGTTGCTCTCTCCGCAGAATCACTTCCCGACATAATATCCTATCGTTGTATTGTAGTATCCAGTGGTTAGATTTCAGGTTTATTAAAAAAGTAGTAATTAAAACAAGTAAATGTAATAGAATTAAACTAATTCCGTGTAAAGACGCCAAACAATGTGTGGTTTTGCACAGTTTAAGTAGTCTCAGGATTTATTTTTCACAGAGATTAGTTTATCTCTATTATGAATGAATAAAGAGCATAAGAGGAATTAAAATGATAATAGATAACAACAAATTAAATAACAAAGAGTTCTGCTGTACTATATGCAACGACACTGAACAAGTTGCAGTACAAACAGAATATGGTGAATATGAAATTGAAGAATGTCTTTGTGTCGTGCAGAAGTTCTTTGAGAGACACGGTATAGAGGTTGAAGATGATGACCAAGAAGATAATAGATAAATGTAAGATATGTAATATTAGAAAGCCTATTTGGGTGAATCAACCCAAAGATACATGTTTCGACTGCTATCAGACCTAAACGTGTTAGAGAGAGACAAACAGTATATTAGATTTAAAAATGCACTCCTTTCAGTGAAAGAGATTCAAGCGTTTACTTGGTCTAGTTTGAAAGAAACGGATGAAATGAATAGGTTGTTCTATGGCGATACTTTAGGTGAACATGGGAAACCGAAGTACTACAAAGTGGTAGTATTTCTTCGTGGTGGTCAAAACTTTGTATCTGCCTGTACAAAGAAGAACCTTGACAATTTAATTAGAAGATTCAAAAGACAATGGTCAGAAGAAGAGGAATAGAAATGACAGATATGCGAGATGTAATAGTAATCAATGTGGAGAAGATGAAGAAGCATTACAATGGTATGGTTGAGGCATATGAAAAGTTGCCTGAACTTAGGCCTGTAAGAAAACAGATAATAGAAGATGCTATCTTAGTGATTGGGGTCACTATGGATGGCGTGATAAAAGAAATAATAGATGAAGGAGGAAAAATATAATGTTTGGAATATTAAAAACAATGTATCAGATAGCAACACCTTGGAACTGGACTAGTGACGGTACAGGGAACGATGATGTCTGAATAGAAATAACAGCAATTGTAGAGTTTAAATACTCTCAGAAAGAATAAAAATAAGGAGGAAATATAAATGAATAAACAAGAAAGTAATGTAGAATTTAGGATGGTAAATGATGATGAAATGCCACCTATGGTAATAACGATGAATGACAATGATGAAGTTAAGGTAGTACTTAACCAACGTTTTTTAATTTGGCTATCGCTAAACAGAAAGACAATTGGTGGATTACCCGAAGCACTGTATGGTAAAATAGACATGCTTCTAGATGGATTCTTGAGAGAACAGAGAAGTAACGAGAGGATGGATTTAGAATGAATGATATAGATAATGAAAGGAACTTAAAGAAAGGTAATAATTATCCTGCCTTAACTTCAAGATTGTTAGCGTTGTCTGAGTCGGATGACTATGAGATAGCAAAGAAAGAATGGCGTATCACAGGTAATGTTTGGAAGAAGTCACCTATTGGAAGATATAGAGAGATTATCCTGAACCATCCTAGTGGACACCCACATAATTGTTTATGTGGTAAAGATATTGTATATCACTTTGAGATAGAGAATACTGTAAACGATGTTAAGGAGATAGTTGGTTCAACCTGTATCAACAATTGGATGGTTCTAAGACATATGTCTGAAACACTTAACATTCCTATTAGTGCTATCACTGAAGAAAAGATAGAAGAGTGGAAGAACGTTGCGGTTCGTACTTTGATTAGAGAAGCATGGTGGGACGATGAAGGAGAAGAGTTTACCAACCTGTTCGATGAAATTAAAGACTTAGACCTGAGACTCAACGTTAAGAAGACAGATAAGAAATACTATGACACTGAACTCAAAGAATACCGTCCTGTAACTTACATTAGAAAAACAGGCTCAGGTAAGTTCGGTAGAGGGGATTATCAAATGGCTTCTATCGTTTGGAGATGGAATCATCCTGATAACAAGAGAGCGCAGAGCAAGACTAGAGGTTATCCTAACGATAAGTTGTTAGGTGATATGGATTTATTTTCAATACACATTGATGACTATCTAGAACAACTAGGTGTTGAGGACAAGTATATAGAAGACAGGAAAGTATTCCTAGAAAAATTGGGCTTAGACATTAAGGATAAGATGAGTAAACTCAGAGAACATGATGTAACAGAACGTAAGTTTATGGAAGCATGTCTCTATTTTGGTTTCCCTGCTTTCGATGCCTTTAAAGATGGTATCAATTCTTGGGAACGTGGTTTTTTGAGAGATATGAAGCGACTATTTACTAGAGGTGGCGAACCAACAGTAAACCAAGCCGAAAGGTTAAAGGAGATTTTACTAACACGTAAGACTACCAAGGCAACAGAGCCACAACTTCATTTTCTAAAAGGGTTAGGATATGAAGGGGATATGACATTACTTACTAAACAGCAAGCATCTGAGGAGATAGAAATATTAAAAAAAACTGATGCATGGCCGGTAGTAAGAAAAGGTACATGGAGGGAAGTTCATGAGTAA
>Ga0209337_1000108_pt1 | contig 66286 bp, 61 predicted proteins | sample LinPmetageLP53_FD_184044 | JGI IMG/M metagenome (GOLD analysis project Ga0209337, IMG submission 184044) | Marine viral communities from the Pacific Ocean - LP-53 (SPAdes) (version 2) | ecosystem: Environmental > Aquatic > Marine > Oceanic | place: Pacific Ocean | collected 2010-02-08
CAATGTCCTAAAAATGATGTAGTCAATATGACTACTAATACTAATATAAATAACAACTTAAAAAAATTTGTTAGAAAAGGTAGAAATAAAAACTTCATTGCTGGTTAATTAATACTTTACTTAATAATACTTATAGTATATCTTTAAGTTAATGAAACAAACGAGGAAAAAACAATGACTAAAGTATATAACCCAATGACAGATTTTATATGTTACCCAAGAGCAACATATGGAAATGAGATAGTTTCTTGCTACAAAGATAAACATAATCCTGAGCTGAATAAATGTTTTTCATGTCATGAGGATAGAAAAATTACAGGTAAATCAGTTGAGGGTTGCACACCATCAGCAGATACATCAAACAGAAGATTAAAATAGTGGTTGATAAAATAGATGGCATTCATACTGCCAAAAGTTTGTATGATGGTTTATGGGAACTGTATGAGGGTAAAACTTGCAAGAGATACTCAACAGGGTTTAAAGATTTAGACCCTATCATGCAGTTAGTGAAACCAAGTTTTATATTAATGACTGGTACACCAAACTGTGGTAAGTCTAGTTTGACATACGATATCATTATGAGAACTGCTAAAGAGCATGGATTTTCTTATATGATTTATTCGCCTGAACATTCTTTGGAAGTAAATTTAAAAAGACTTGTTGAAAAATATGTTCAAAAACCATTTGACACAATGTTTGAAAATAGATGCACCATTGATGAAGTTACTGAGGCAGTAGATTTTATTAATGAGCATTTTTTCTTTATAGACAAGAAAGAAGATAGTCCTGATATAGATTGGATATTACAAAGAGCAAAATATTGTGTAGAAAATTATCAGATTGATGGAATAGTCACAGACCCATACAATGAAATAAATCCAGCAAGAGCAAACTTAAGGGAAGATGAACACATTAGTGTTTTAATTTCTAAGATTAAAAGATTTAACAGGGAAAATAATATTATCAGTTTTATGGTAGCTCACCCTACCAAGCAAATAAGAAATGCTGATGGGTTGTTTGAGGTTAAAAGTTTATATGATGTAAGTGGCTCAAGTCATTGGAATAATAAAGCTGATATTGGAGTTATTGTAACAAGAGATTTTGAAAGAGGGCAAACTAAGGTAAGAGTTGCTAAGGTCAGAGAAGTAGATGTTCAAGGAAACATAGGCGAAATAACACTTCGTTGGAATAATTCTACCAAGTGTTATGATTCATTAATGGATAATAAATTTTAGGAGTCAATATGAAAATTGTAGAAAAGAATGTAGCTGATTTAATACCAGCGAATTATAATCCGAGAGAAATAACTAAAAAACAATATGCCGAAATTAAAGAAAGCATTGACAAGTTTGGTCTTGTAGACCCTCTTATAGTTAATATACACCCTGATAGGAAAAACATTTTAGTTGGTGGTCATCAAAGATTACAAGTTATTAAAGACATAGGTTCAAAAACAGCACCCTGTGTAGAAGTCAATCTTGATGAAAAACAAGAACAAGAGTTAAATATTAGGCTTAATAAAAATCAAGGACAATGGAACTTTGATAATCTTGCAAACTTTTTTGATGTTGATAGTTTAGTAGACTGGGGTTTTGATTCTAAAGAATTAAATTTTTCTAATGTTGCAGAGTTAAATGAAACTATGAGCGCCATTGATGATGAGTTCACAGGAGAGGGAGATGATTTTTTACCATCACAAGTAAGAATGGTTCAATTATTTCTCAGCTCGGAAACTGAGCCATTATTTAGAACACAGATAGAGAAATTAAAATCAGTATATAATTCAAAAAACATAACTGATGCAGTTATGACAGCAATTAATAATGAATATGAAAGTCATAACAGTTAAAGAGCATAAAACAAAAGAAGAATTAGATGAGATAAAAGGCACATATCTTGATGAGTCTTATATAAAATATCCTATTCCTAAAGATGACACTACTTTCAAGAATGAGAAAGGAGATATTGTTGCAGTCTATCTGAACAAAATAGTTCCCTTTGAACATTGTAAAAAAGCATTTCCTTTTTTGAGGAAAGCATCATTAAGAGAGTCGAACAACAGAGGAATGGCATCAGGTCAAACTGATGAAATCAAGGTCGGCATGAAAATTGATGGTTTATATGTTGGTAAAGTTCTTAGTGCTGGGAGATTTATACCTTTAAAAAAAGATGGCACTTTATCTAATTCGCCTAAAGCAATAGCAGTAAATTCATCTGTGATAGGTTATATGGACAGATATGCTAGGATTCCATATTGTAGAATGACAGAGTTTAGCCAAAGATTTTTTGATGAGTATAAACAAACATTGCCATACATTAGATATATTTCTAAACTTTATGAAACATTTGTTCCTGAAAAATATAATTTGCAAAAAGCATACTGGGAAAAAATACACAAAGATTTTAAAATAGACAATACAGCGTTCACGACAGTTACCCTGAATAATAACTTCAGAACTGCTTGTCATACTGATAAAGGAGATTATAAAGATGGCATTGGTAATTTAGCAGTCTTAGAAAAGGGAAGATATGATGGTGCTTATACAGTAATCCCAAAGTATGGCATAGGTCTTAATGTAAGAAATACAGATGTTGGTTTTTTTGATGTTCACGAGATTCATGGAAATACTGAGATAGTAAAACATGGTGCTTGTGAAAGAATCTCAGCAGTATGTTATGTAAGAGAAAAAATGATTAAGTGTGGAAGTGCCAAAGAAGAATTAAACATAGCATTGGAGAGAGATAAATGAATTTCAGAATAGCCATACCCAGTTGTGGTAGGTCAGATACATTGTTAAATAAAAGTATAAAATATTTATCTACTACTAATATTGATTTTAAAAATGTTGATGTTTTTTTAAGCAGAGGAGATGAGCTTGAAGAATATACTGATAAATTAAAAAATTATCCTTTGAATATTATTGTAGCAAATAACAACAGTATCAATGCTCAAAGAAATTTTATGGTAGATTATTACCCAGTAGGTCAATTTGTTATGGGTATTGATGATGATATCATGAGTCTTGAAAGTAAAATGAATGACAAAAAAACTTTCCCTGTAACAGATTTGGTGGGATTAGGCGAACAGGCTTTCGCATTATGCACCGAGCATAAATTAGATTTGTGGGGAATCAATGCATCATTTAATCCATTTTTTATGAAAACAACCATCTCATTTAATTTGAAATTTGTGATTGCTTGTTTTTATGGTTGGGTTAACAGGCACGAAGACAAAGCATATGTTCTGAATGAAAGGTATCATACAAAAGAAGATTATGAGAGAACCATTAAATATTATAAAAAAGATGGTGGAATAATTAGGTTTAATTATTTAGCACCTAAAACAAAAATATATACTGAGAAAGGTGGCATACAAGAATATAGAACACCTGATTCTGAAAGAGATTCAGCACAGTATATGCTTGAAACTTATCCAATGTTTTGCAAAATAAATAATGCTAGGAAAGGTAAATTTGCACAAATCAGATTGACTGACCAAAGAAAAAAAATTAAACAATAATTTTATTTATAATTATCTTTTTTAAATTTAGTTTCAATGTCTGATACTCTCTCTTTCATCATCATATATCGAACTTTGTCTACTGTTTCTAAATCGCTTGATTTACTACAATTATGATTACCTAAGAAAGATTTTAAATCGCATTCAATATTGCTTTTTTCTACCTTAAGTTCCCAGTTGTGAGATTTGTTTAATGGTTTCATAATACCCTCATTTATTTAATATACTATAAGTATATATTATACTAATAATATAATAAAGTGATTTTATTAAATATCTTGCTTTTATTTTATTTTTACTCTATAAAAAGAGTATGAGGACTGAAAGTGTAAAAATAAGATGCCAAAAATAGTAAAGAAAACTGCTGAAGTAACTGAGATGGTAAAAAGATTTTCAGGCATTGGGATAACTCATGACATGATTTGCTCTATTGCTAAGATATCAAAACCCACATTATACAAATATTATAATGAAGAATTAAAAGTAGGCAAAGCTCAAGCCACTGCAACTATTGCCAATAATTTATATCGAATGGCAACAGGAGAGGGCAAAGAGGCACTTACTGCATCTATTTTTTGGCTAAAGACACAAGCTGGTTGGAAAGAAACTGATGTGGTGGAGATAAACAATGTATCAGATGAAAACGAAAAATTCGAAAAATTGGTCAAGTCAGTTCGACAATCTAAGCTATCAGAAAAAGATAGCAATGAATCTACTCACTGAGTGGTACGACAAAGCAAGACCATCTCAATTAGTAGAAGATGAAGATGAATTTAATATTCATTTATTCTTAGCTGGTCGTGGTTGGGGTAAAACTTTAACAGGCGCATACGACATTGTTGAATACTGTTTAAGAAATGATAATGTAATTTGTGGTGTAGTCGCACCAACATATGGAGATTTGAAAAGAGTTGTATTTGCTGGTGATTCAGGTTTTATTAATATAATTGATAAGAGATTGTTAAGTAACACTGGATATAATAAATCAGATAATGAAATACATTTTTACAATGGCTCAAAGATAATTGGATTCCCAGCAATAGAGCCTGACAGACTTCGTGGCGTTCAGTTTCATAGAGTTTGGTGTGATGAGTTAGCCTCTTGGAGATACACAGAAACATTTGATAACTTAATGATGGCACTAAGATTAGGTCAAAATCCTAAGTGCATTATTACCACAACACCTAGACCGACCAAGATAATAAAGACTCTTTCCAAAAGAAGTGATACCAAGTTAATCACAGGCTCAACATTTGAGAACATTGACAACCTAGCAGAATCATCTATCCAAATGTTAAAAGAAAGATATGAGGGTACTCGCATGGGTAGGCAAGAACTCTATGCAGAAATACTAGAAGATATCGAGGGTGCTTTATTCAATTATAAAAACATTGAAGAAAATAGATTAACAAACTATCCAATAGACTTACAAAGAATCGTTGTTGCTATTGACCCAGCAGTTACCAGTAACGAGAACTCAGATGAAACAGGAATGATAGTTGCTGGTCGTGATATTAATAATCATTACTACATATTGCATGATGGTAGCCAAGTGAGTTCGCCTGATGTATGGGTTAAGAAAGCCATATCACTTTATAAACAATATGAATGTGATAGGATTGTAGCAGAGGTTAATAATGGTGGCGATTTGATTGAGAGATTATTGCGAACACAAAGTCAATCGATTCCTTATACAAGTGTTAGAGCAAGTAGAGGAAAAATTGTTAGAGCCGAGCCGATATCAGCACTGTATGAGCAGAATCGGATTCACCATGTAGGAGTGTTCAGGGATTTAGAAGAACAGATGTGCCAGTTTACAGGAAATGGGGTACAATATCATGATGATAGGGTTGATGCCTTAGTTTGGGCGATAACATCACTACAGAATAGTGGTCAAGCAATATTTAAGATTAGTTAGGAGTTGTAATGGGTATATTTGATAAATTTTTTAAAGGAAGTATTCAGAAAAAAGAATCGCCAACAGTTATGATTAATCGACTAGAGGCATACATGGGTAAGTCTACTAGAAGATACAAAGATTATGCCAAAGAGGGTTATCAAGACAATGCAATCGTACATAGATGTGTAAAACTAATTTCTGATTCAGCAAGTGCAGTACAACTAAAAGTATTTGATGGCGATATAGAATTAGAAAATCATGAGTTGATATCTTTACTAGAAAGACCAAACCCATTACAAAGTGGTGGGGAATATTTTTCATCTTTATATTCTTACTTACTCATTTCAGGCAACTCATATCTTTTGAGAGATACAGAAAATGATACAGCACCAAGAGAATTATATTTATTAAGACCTGATAGAATAAAAATTAAATCAAGTTCTTCAATGATTCCTGATTATTATTGTTACTTAGTAGATGGTCAAATTATAAAAGAATATCCTGTAGACCAAGACAATGGTCGTTCACAATTAAAACAAATTAAGTTATGGAATCCTCTAGATGACTTTTATGGTCTTAGTCCAATGTTGGCTAGTGCTTATAATATTGACCAACATAATTTAGCTGGTTTACATAATGTTGCATTATTAAAAAATGGTTGCACACCCAGTGGTATGTTGAAGTTTCAACCCAAAGATGAAACAGGAATGTCTGCATCTTTAACTGATGACCAAAGAGCAAGATTGTTAGAAGATTTAGAAATGAGATTTCAAGGTAGTGCTAATTCAGGTAGACCCATGTTGCTTGAGGGTGACTTTGAATATAAACAATTAGGACTAAATCCAAAAGACATGGACTTCTTAGAACTTCTTAACTTATCTGCAAGGGAAATAGCACTATGTTTTGGAGTTCCAGCACAATTAATTGGTATTCCTGAGGCTAACACCTACAGCAATATGGAAACTGCAAAATTAGCATTATATGAAGAAACAATAATTCCTTTATTGACTAGAGTTCAATCTGACTTGAATGAGTTCTTATCGCCTCTTTATGATGGTGATATTAAAATTGAGTATGATTTAACTAGCATACCAGCTATGGCAGAAAAGACTAAACAAGTTTACCTGAATGTTTCACAAGCAGTACAGAATGGTATTATGACTCGTAACGAGGCTAGAGAGAAGTTAGGACTCGAAGAAATAGAGGGTGCTGATGAGTTATATATACCAAGCAATCTATTCCCTATTGGCGAAGTAGATGCCTCTAGTGTCGAAGATAATGACCAACCTGTAGATGCAGAGGGAAATGAAAAAGATTATGAGTTAGCTTATGGTAAAAAAGAGGCAGTAGATGTAGATACTTTTACGACAGAAGATGAGGCACAAGAAAGAGCCGAAGAAATAGGTTGTGTCGGTATACACTCACACACAGAAGATGGTCAGACAGTTTATATGCCTTGCAAGACTCACGAAGAATATGAATCTTTACTAGCAGATAGTAAAGCATTAAGCGACTTGAAATTAGTTCCGACAGATACTATGTCTAATAATGCTAAGAGAGGATTAGAGTTAAGAAAAGAATTTAATCGTGGTGGAACACAAGTAGGAGTCACGAGAGCCAATCAGTTAGTTAATAAACAAAGACTATCTCCTGATACTGTTTTAAGAATGTTCAGTTTCTTTAGTAGACACGAAGTGGATAAGCAAGGTCGTGGATTTAATTCAGGTTCAGATGGCTACCCAAGTGCTGGTAAAATAGCATGGTTGCTTTGGGGTGGTGATGCTGGTTTTAGCTGGGCGACTTCCAAAAGAAATCAAATAATGAAAGAAAGAGAAAAAGATTAAAAGTAAAACTCTATCTGAAAAAAAGCATATGAGAAGTGTAGCAGAATTAGGTTGTATCGCTTGTAGAAAGCTCGGTCACTATGATACACCAGCAGAACTTCATCATATTAAAAAAGGAATGATGGGTAAACGAGCATCTAATTATGAGGTCATACCTTTATGCCCATATCATCATAGAAATTCTAAGGAGTCTTATCATCAGAATCCTTTATGGTTTACAGAAACTTTTGGTACACAAACAGAACTTCTACAGGAAACTCTAGAATGGCTAAGATAAGAATCAATAGAAGAAAAGAATATAGACAAGCATTAAGAACTTATATCACCATGACTAGAGTCTTAATTAAGAAACTAGATAAATTTTTTGATAAATATAAAAGATATGCTTTTAAAAATTATGCAGAACTCGGAGAGATACCTGATAAATATTATGATGACCATTGGCAAGATTTATATAAACTCTTAGAAATAAATTCTAAGCGAATTATCGAAGAATCATCAAGAACCATTAAGACATCTAAACTATTACAGAAAGCTGAAGATGAAGTAGCACAAGTCACTTATGATTATGTCACTACTAATACTGCACAAAATGTTACTTACATAACAGAAACTACAAGAAAACAAATACAATCTGCTATCGCATATTCAGTTAGCGTAGGATTTGGTCAAGATGATACTGCTAAACAAATAGCCAAGTCTACAGCATTTAGTACAGGAAGAAGTAAAGTTATAGCAAGAACAGAAACTCATCAAGCATATAATTATGGTAATAATAAGATTGCTATGAGATTAGCATTGAAGAAACCTAGAAAAGAATGGTTAAGTGCTTTAGATACAAGAACTAGAAGTTGGCATCAAAATGTTCAACCTAGAAATATTCCTATAGATGATTATTTCCAGTTATTTGCACCGAGCAAAACTATGCCGAGTCCACAGTTGATGCAATATACAGGTGATTCAAATGGTGGTGCTAGTAATGTTGTAAATTGTCGTTGCTTTACAATGTACTATGATGAAGATGATGTAATTGTCGATTGACTCAAAAAGTTGCCTCTTACTTTAAGTATATCATAACTTATACTAAAAGTATACTATTATTATTAATAATATGGTAAAAAAAAGGTCATATTTCTATGACCCTCTTTCCATTTTTATTAGTTATTTTTTAAGTTTTATTAGAGTTCTGTAATGGTAGCACTGAATGTTATATCCACCAGCCCCAATAGTATTTAGAGTAACAGTACCTTTCTCACATTCAAAAGCACCATCAAGGTCTATGTCAAATTCCATATGAAGAACTGAAATTATGTTTCCACCTTTATTAATTATTGCATTTATTAGGTTTTGTTTTCTTTTAGCAACTTGCTTGTTTAATTCAAATTCTACTTCTTCAGAACATTGTCTGCTATATTGTTCGCTATGTTGCATGTCTGCATAGAAATCAGAAGATGGCGACTCATTAGCAACCATCATTAGGTAACCTATTCTATGACCCATTGTTTCTTTCCATGTAGAACATTCTCTTTTCTCATCATAAGACATATCTTTATAACTTTTCTCAGACCAATATTTATACATATAAGCAAAGTATTTTTTTTGCTTTTCTTTCCATTGAGCTAAGAATTTGTCTATTTCTTGGTCTGCTTGTTCGTTTATTAAGTTTGTCATAATTTATCCTCGTTTTAATATTTACTATACTTATAGTATACCCTATCTTATACTTAAAGTATAGCTTTATTTCACTTTAATTAAATAAAATAATAGTATACTTTTAGTATAAACTTATGATATACTTAAAGTAGCAGATAATTTTTTGACCGAAAAGAATTGTTAATTATAACTAAAAAAAAGAGCCATATTGCTATGACTCTTTCTTTATTTTTGTTGTTTAGTCTAGCCTTGACCCAGTAGATGCTTGAATACCAGCTTTTTTCAAAACTTGTGCATAAGCACTAGCACCAGCCTCATGTATCATTATACATTGCCCATTGTAATCTGCTGGTTTCCATAGGTAATAAGATTTCTCATAACCACTCCAACTGTACCCAAGTTTTTCAAGTTGTTTACCTGTTTCAGAGTTTTTTCTTACTCCATGAACATTTACCCATGCAAATCCACAAGCAAGTTCAGGCTCTCCATGTTCCTCTAATGCTTTTTCAATAGCTTTTTTAGAAACTTTTAAAGCCCAATCGTGTGTTTCCTTAAAATTAATATGTGTATATTCTTCTTTAAGGTTTTTACGATACTCACTTCTTTTTTTAGCATTTTCCTGAACAGATACTTTACTATCTATTCTATCCATAACAAATTGATGAACAGCACTGCATAATTTTTCTGTATCTGTCCAACGACCATAAATGTCAGATGGTCTAAAATAAAATTCCTTTAAAGGTTTATATCCTTTCATTGGCATTATATAAAGAGCATTATATTTATGTTGCTCACCATATCTTTTTATTGGATTTACAGTTGTAAATAAAAGAACATCTGCTTGTTCTAACTGTTTTGCTGTTGTTTCACCAAAGCTGTCAAGTTGTTTCCAATCATAATGTTTGTTTTCTCTTATCATTTTATATTTTTCTAATTTTTTTATCATTTTTTCTATCCTCGTTTTAAGTTTAATTTAGGAGTCTTTTTATCAACTCCAATATACAATATATTATACTTAAAGTATAAAGTAAAGGGTATTTAATTAAATAAATGAAAATAATAGACTTATTTTATTAAATATGGTTAAAATACCTGTATATTTACTAACTTTTTGGGTGGTTAAATGGACAATAGTCAAATACAAGAGGATTTAGAACAATTAAAAGAGATGATTACAGATGTACCCTGTGATTTTAAACAATTAGATACAGAAGAAGATGGTACATTCGAGGGTTATGGCTCGGTATTTAACAACAAAGATTTAGGAAATGATGTCATTCGCAAGGGTGCATTTGCTAACACACTCAAATATAGAAAACCAAAACAAGTAAAATTATTATATCAACACAAAACAGATGAGCCGATAGGTGTCATTGACTCTTTAGAAGAAGATAATAAAGGGTTATACATCAAAGGCAGATTAGCAATGGGTACACAAAAAGGTCGTGAAGTTTACGAGCTTATGAAAATGGGTGCTTTAGATTCTATGTCAATAGGATATAGACTATCACCTGATGATTATAAATATGACCCAAAGCAGAAGAAAAGAATAATTAAATCTGTAGACTTAATGGAAATATCATTAGTCACTTTTCCAATGAATCCGAAAGCGAAGATAACAAAAGTTAAATTTGCTGAAATGAGTGTAAGAGAAATAGAAGAACACCTTCGGGATGTAGGTTGTGAGTCTAGGACTGTTGCACAAAAAACTGCTGAAGTGCTTTACAAATCATATCGGAGTGATGAGCAACGAGATGTTGTTGAAAGCATGAATCAGTTAATTAATACAATTAAACCATAAGAGGTTATTATGTCTGAAGAAATTAATGATGTAATTGATAATCTAGGTAAATCTTTTGAAGATTTTAAAAGTGAAAACCAAAAGAATATTGATGAAATCAAAAAAAATGGTGTCGCTGACCCTATTCTTCAAGCAAAGGTAGATAAACTTGCAGATGATGTTGCTACGAAAGCAGAACTGAAACAAGATGCCGAGCTTAAAGAACAAGGATTAGAAGATGCTAAAAAAAGATTAGATGCTTTAGAAACTAAATTAGCAAGACCTGAATCAGGACTTGAAACTAAAGAAGTTGATTTACAAATGAAAGCATTTGGTAAATATTTAAGGTCACAAGAGTTAGACCCTGAAGAAACAAAAGCACTTTATGAGTCAGATGATTCATTAGGTGGTTACTACTGTCCAACAGAATATGTTGCAGAACTTATTAAGTCTGTAACTGAGTTCTCGCCAATGAGGTCTATCGTTAAAGTTAGAAGCACCGATAAGAGAGGGATTGAAGTTCCTAAAAGAACTGGTCAATTCACAGCTCAATGGGTTGCTGAAACTGCAACTAGAACTGAAACAACTGGTTACACCACAGGCTTAATGTCTATAGATGCTAACGAGTGTTATGCAATGGTTGATATGTCACAAGCAATGTTAGAAGATTCTGCATTCAACATGGAGTCAGAAATGGCTACTGAGTTTGCTGAACAATTTGCAGTTGCAGAGGGCGAAGCAATCGTTTCAGGTAATGGAGTTGGTAAACCTTTAGGAATTACAGATGCCTCATCAGGTGTTGGTAGTACCAATTCAGGAAATGCTAATCTTTTAACTGCAAATGGTCTTTATGACTTAATCTATGCACTTAAATCTGACTACCTAAGAAACTCAAGGTTCGTAATGAACAGAGCAACTTTCGCAGATATTCTTCAATTAGAAGATACTGCTGGTCAAAAAGTATTTCATGTTGGTTTAAATTTAGTATCAGGAGCACCAAGCACTATCGCTGGTTATACTTATGTATTAGCTAAAGATATGCCTAATGTTTCTGCTGGAACTAAACCTATCGCTTTCGGAGATTTCTCTAGAGCATACACTTTAGTGGACAGAGTAAATATGTCAATAGTTCGTGACCCATTCACACAACAACATTTGGGTAATGTTCGTTATACTGCCAGACGTAGAGTTGGTGGAATGGTTGTATTGCCTGAGGCGATTCAACTACAAAACATATCTACATAAGATAGGAGAACTTTATTATGAGAGATTTGGCTAATAATATAAATGTAGAAGTAGGTTTAGTACCAGTTTTGGTAACTGCTGACACAAACTGTGCAAGTATAGACTTGTCTGATGTTATGTCTTGTGCCTTTGTTGTAAACACAGGCATAGAGGGTGTAACATTGAGCAGTAGTGTTAAGTTTGAGTTCTATTTAGAAGAATCTGATGATGACTCAACCTTTACTGCTGTAACAAGTAGTAAATCTGTTACAGGTAAAGCTGTTACAGGTACAGGTATCTTTTTAACTTTAGATGCAAATAGTGAAACACCACAAATAACTACTATTGGTTATATTGGTGGGAAAGCATTCGCTAGAGTTAGAATAGATGCAACTGGCTCACATTCAACTGGCACTCCTATGAGTGTTACCAATATTCTTGGTGACTTCAAAGATGCCACTGATAGTTACTCAGTAAATACATAAATAATTGACACCTTGTGTGTCTTAGAATGTGAGAGTGTTTCACATCATTGTTTTCACTCTCCATTCGCTTTAGGAGATAAATATGCAAATTAAAATGATGGTTGATGCTTTTGGAAGTGGTAATAAAAGTGGTAATGCTAGTGTTGAATATAAAGAGGGTACTATAATTGACTGTAAAGAAGAATGGCAAGTCACATTAGGACATTCTTTTGTTGAATCAGGTTTTGCTATGTTAGTCAAAATCACAGAACCGACTGAAACAAAAGCAGTTAAAAAGAAAGTAGCAAAGAAAAAAGCAACTAAAAAGAAATAATGAACTATGTCAAGAAGTATAGGTTCAGCATTTGGTACACAGCTTACTAGTGGAAGTCTAAGACCATTTTATGCAATTAAAATGAATTTCACTAGTGGCACTTTATTGTTAGCCACCACATATGCTGACTTAGTTATAGGTGGTAACACTTATTTAGGTTCAGGACATATATTATCAATATCTCCAATCGTTGAAACCTCAGACACAAGAGCCAGTGGAATTGAAATAAAATTAAATGGTTTGGATTCATCGATACTATCTGCTGGTTTAACAGAAGATACTCAAGGAATGGTAGTAGAGGTTCATTTCGGTGTATTAACTACCACGAATAATGCTGATGCTATTGTCGATACACCTTATCAAATTTTCTCAGGTTTTATTGATGCCATGATACTCACAGATGGTGGGGAACAATCTGTTTTAACATTTACAGTAGAAAATAAATTAATTACATTAGAAAGACCCACAGATAGAAGATACACCGACCAAGACCAACAAAATTTATTCTCAGGAGATAAAGGTTGTAATTTTGTAGCATCATTACAAGATAAAGCAATAGCATGGGGTTCAGGTGTTGAAGTACCTAGAAAAAATACATGAATGAAAGAGAAGAAGTTGTGCAATTATATCAAAAGTTTGATAAATATAAAGAACTCACAAAGGAACAGCTTTTGTGTCACATTGATAAATCATTTCAATTAAATCAATTTAAAGTACAAAGAAATAAAGATTCTATAGTATCTTTCACAAGCTGGGCATTTATGAGTGAAACACATGAAGAACATTATAAAAAAACAGGTCAAGTGTTATTTAATTTTTGGAATAGTGGCGATAGATGTTGGATAATAGATTCTATAGTGCATGATGATAATTTTGATGATGTTTATAATTGGGCAAAGGAATATTTTGGTAAAGAATTAAATGTAGAATCAGTTTCATGGCTTAGAATTAGAGGAATCGCAGAGATTAGCGAACAAAAAACAATTTACAATAGGAATAGATAATGGGAAGTGTAGTTAATACAATTTTAGCAGTTGTCGTTATAGCTATTTCAGTTATGTACCCACCTGTCGGTCTTGCAGTTGGAGGTGGATTTACATTTAGTGCTTTTAATTTTGCTATTGTTGTTGGGGCAACAATGGTGGCTGGTGCTTTGAGTGTTAAACCAAAAATAAAAAATAGCTCATTACAACAAGCATCTTATCAAACACAAACAGCTAATCGTTCTACAATGTTAAGGCAACCTATTATTTCTAGGGAAACAGTTTATGGTATAACTAAGAAATCAGGTGGAATATTATTCGTAGAAACTTCTGATAACAATAAATATGTTCATATGATTATTCAAGTTGCTAGTCATGAAGTTCAATCATTTGATGAGGTTTACTTTAATGATGAAGAACTAACATTATCATCTTCTGGAAATGATGAGAATGGTATTGCAAGATTTAATGTCACATCACCAAGCACTTATGCAACAGATTCAATATATGAAGATGGCAGAAAGACTGTAAGAATAAAACTTCATAAAGGCTCAAATGACCAACTCGCAGATGCAGATTTAGTAGCTGAATGTGAAAAATGGACTGATGAACATAGACTAAGAGGCATTGCATATATTTATGTAAGATTAGCTTATGACCCTGATGTTTTTCAAGGTATTCCAAACATAAGTGCTGTTATCAAAGGTAAAAAAATATTAGATATTAGAAATAGCTCAACTGCTTTTTCATCTAATCCAGCACTGGTTTTATACGATTATTTAACAGATGTGAATTTAGGATTAGGAATTGACACTGTTAATATTGATACAGCATCATTCACCTCTTTAGCCAATTTATGTGATACGACTGTTCCTTTATCTGCTGGTGGAACTGAAAAAAAATACGAATCTCATGGCATAATATTTTCAGATATTGCACCTATGGAGAACATTGACAATATTTTAACTTCTTTTATTGGAACATTAGCATATTCTAATGGTAAATTTACATTGTCAGGTGGTCAATTTACATCTCCTAGTGTTAGCTTAGATGAATCTGATTTTGTAGCTGAATTAAGATTAGTAGCCAAACAATCAAGAAAAGATATGTTCAACACTGTTAAAGGATTATTTACTAGTGATGAGTCTAATTGGCAACCTACAGATTATCCTATGGTCACTTCTTCAACTTTTGTAGAGGGAGATGGAGAAGTTATTTTCGCTGATATTGATTTACCTTTTACCAAATCAAGCACTATGGCTCAAAGACTTGCGAAAATAGTTCTTTTTAAAAACAGACAACAAATGTCATTAAGTTGTCAAGTAAATATGAATGCATTCACTTTACAAGTTGGTGATACAGTACGAATATCTAATACAAGACTTGGATTTGATAATAAAATTTTTGAAGTTGCAGATTGGTCTTTTTCTCTTTCAAGAGAAATGACTATAGAACTATCTTTACAAGAAACATCATCAGCAGTTTATGACTGGGATGCAGAAGAAAAAGAATTTTCTTTAGATAATACAACATTGCCAAGACCAACAGATGTATCTCCACCAAGTATTATTGCAACAGATGAATTAAGAGCCTATGCAGAAACACCAATTGCTGTATTGATTGTAACTTGCTCATCTAATCAGGGAACAACAAATGAATTTGAAGTAGAGGCACAAAACACTAATGAAGTTAGTGGACAATTTATTAATCTAGGAAAATCTCGTGGAAATATATTTGAATTAGTAAATGCTCAAGATGGTTCTATATATAATATAAGAGCAAGGTCTGTTAATGCTTTCAATGTTTATTCTTCTTTTACTACTATTCAACATACTGTAATTGGTAAAACTGCACCACCATCAGATGTAACTAATTTCTCAGTTAATATTATTAATGGTATGGCAGAATTATCGTGGACACCAATAACTGATTTAGATTTATCACATTATGTTATTAGACATACACCTGATACAGCATCTCCTACTTTTGAAGAGGGAATGATATTAGCTGAAAAAGTATCTAAACCAGCCTCGACAGTTTCTCTACCAGCAAGAAATGGTACATATATGATAAAAGCCATAGATGTATTAGGAATATCAAGTCTTAATTCAACAAAGTCAGTAGTCATATTGAATCAGATTGATTATAACTTTAATGTTGTAACAACCTCAACACAATCCCCAAATTTTACTGCTGGAATTAAAAATGAGGTCGAAGTATTTACAAGAGAGGGTGTGAATTTTTTACAATTACTAACAGGAGAATTATTTGATGATGCAAGTGGACTCTTTGATGCTCAATCAGGAAATTTTGATGATGGTGGAAACACAGCAGATAACATAGAGGGTTTCTATGATTTTCCAGTAATAGATACAGGTGGCATATTCACATCAAGAGTGACTGTAAATTGTGCCTTTACTAGGTTTGACCCAACAACCTTATTTGATGCTTTTGGGGGCAATTTCGACTCGAGAGAGGGTCTTTTTGATGGTTCTTATGCAGAATTTGATGATGTTAATGTCCAAATAAGAATATCTTTGAGTAATGATAATAGTACATATACAGATTATAGAAATTATATATTAGGAGATTATAAAGCAAGATATATTAAACTGAGAGCAATTTTAACAACAACAACTGTTACTTCAGCACCAGCAATAACTGTATTATCAGCAACAGTAGATATGCCTGACAGAACTTTTGGAGATGGAACTATCTCTAGTGGAACTTCTAGTAGTGGGAAAGTAATAACTTACAGTCCAGCATTTAAAGAAGTTCAAGCATTAGGAATCTCAGCTAATAATTTAGCGACAGGTGATTTTTATGAAATAACTAATAAGACAGCAACAGGTTTTACTATTAAATTTAAAAATTCAAGTAATGCAGTTGTTGATAGAACTTTTGACTATGTAGCAAAAGGTTATGGAAACCTTGAAAGCAGTTAGTAAGTATGCAAAAATTAAACAAATTGGAGTTTATATATAAATGAGCCAACACGATTATGATATAGCGAATCAGACATTTCCTAATACAAGGTCTGACTTAAATCTTGCCCTGAAAGCATTAGCGAGTACATCAAGTGGCAGTTCTGCACCAAGCACAACTTATGCCAATCAATTATGGTATGACACAAGTGCCAATATTCTTTATATAAGAAATGAGGATAATGATGCCAATATTACGATTATGGCATTAGACCAAGCTAATGATACTGTTGAATTTTTTAAAGCAGATTCTATAAGAACAGCATTAATTGAATTCACAGATGGTGATGATGCTTTAAGTATTGCAGATGGTGGTGCTTTAACTACTGCTGGAAATTTATCTATTGGTGGCTCTAATAACGAATTAAGATTTTATGAGGGTGCAAACTATGTAGGTTTTGAAGCACCAGCTTTATCAGGTGATAAAATTTGGGTTCTACCTAGTGCTGATGGCTCTGCTAATCAAGTTATAAAAACAAATGGTTCAGGTACTTTAAGTTTTACAGACCAAGCAACAAACACTAATCCTACAATATCAGGAATTTCACCAACTGTAATACTTAATGCAGTAGCAACCAATGTGACAATATCAGGTGCAAACTTTGTAAGTGTTCCAAATGTTGAGGCTATGTCAAGTGCTGGTGCAATCGTATCTGCTAATTCGGTAACATTTACTAATGCAACAACTCTTGTTGCTAATTTTACTTTACCAACACAAACATATTTTATTCGTGTTGAGAATCCTGATGGTTTAGCAGTTCGTTCAGGTTCAGCATTGTTAAATTCTTCACCAGCACCAGTTTGGCAAACAGCAAGTGGCACATTAGGAACTTTTTCTGCTGGTGATACTATATCACGACAAGTAACTGCAACAGGTGATGGTACTCTTGCTTACAGTGTTGCTAGTGGTAGTTTAGCTGGTGGACTATCATTAAATACAGCTAATGGAACAATAAGTGGCACAAACTCAGGAACTTCTGTGACTACTACTTTTACTGCAACAATTCGTGTCACTGATGGTGATGGTCAAACTTCAGATAGAAGTTTTAGTATGACAATAGAAGTAGGAATGCAAAATTCAGGACAATGGAATCCATAGGAGAATATAATGGCATCATATTTAAGCAAAGATTTTACGAGTACATCAACTAATGCAAAAAAGTTTACTGTATCTATGTGGTTCAAATTAAATAGAACAAATGCAAATCAGACTTTATTATCAAACACTAATACTGGTGGTAATCAATTTAGTATTGATTACAGGTCAGATAAAAAGATAGGAGTTATTGGTTATATAAGTGGTGGAGTAACCCATAACCATGAAACAAGTCGATTACTTTTAGATTTAACATCTTGGTATCACCTTGTTGTTGCTGGTGATAGTACCTTATCTACTTCTACAGATAGATTAAAAATTTATATAAATGGTGAAAGACTAACAAGTTTTTCTAGTGCAACAGCTATAACTCAAAACAATGATTATGAGCTTAATAAAGAAATGTCAGGCACATCTAATGGTTGGCATATTGGTTATAATGCTAGTGGAAATCAATTCTTAGGTGTTATGACTCATGTTCATAACATAGATGGATTAGCTTATGCACCTACAGTATTCGGTGAAACTGACAGCACCAGTGGTGGTTGGAAAGGAATCCTAGCTCCGAGTGTGACTTATGGAACTAATGGTTGGTTTATGAAAATGGAAAATGCTGGAGCTATGGGTACTGACTCATCAGGCAATGGAACTACCTTTACAGTTAATGGAGATTTAAAACAATCACCTGATACCCCTAGTAATAATTTTTGTCAATTAGATGGCAACCAATCATATGATATTGGTACTTTAGAATATGCTGGTACAGCTTATCTAGGAAATTCAACTAATGCTAGAGGTATAAATAGCACACAAATGTTTAAGAATGGTAAGTGGTATGCAGAGTTTAAACCAGCTGGTAGTAACACACAAGCAAATGGTACTACAATATCAATTCAAAAAAATGGTACTCATGCTAACAGAAGATGGAGAAATCAGGGTACTAGTGCAATTCCAGGTTCTGAAACAGGTTCAAATGGTTGCGAAGCAATTACTTATCAACCTATGACTGGCACACCAAACTTAATTGATGATGGTGGTGGTGGAACTGTAAACTATGGCGTTCAAGCAAGTGCTAACGATATCATTATGATGGCAGTAGATTTATCATCAGCAACTTCTAAGATATGGTTTGGTAAAAATGGCACATGGTTCTCTGCACCCGGAACTTCCAATGTAGGAAACCCAGCAACAGGTGCTAATGCTGGATTATCGTTTGCTAAAGGAGATGATTTTTGGGGAGTAAATATTACAGTAGTAGAAAATAGTGATGGAACAGATAAACATACATTCTGCAATTTTGGTAATGGATATTTTGGAGCAACAGCAGTAAGCAGTGGCAATGCAGATGACAATTCAGTCGGTATATTTGAATATGATGTACCAGCAGGATTTTTTGCAATCTGCACAAAGAATATTAAGACTTATGGATAGGAGATAACATGGCATTTACAACAATAGCAAAAGCATCAGTACACTTTGACTGCCCTACATGGACAGGAAGCGATAGCACAACTACGATTAATGGCATGGGTTTCAAACCTGATTCACTTTGGATTAAAAACTACAGTGCTACTGGACACCCAGTTTTTAATAACTCATCTCTTGGAGTAGCTAAGAATTGGATTCCTAGTGGAAACAATTCTGTTGACACAACAACTTATGTGGCTAGTTATACATCAGATGGATTTACTTTGACTGGAAATATAGCAAATACTAATGATGCTAGTGATAGTTATGTTGGTGCTTGTTGGAAAGCAAATGGTGGAACTACATCTACAAATACAAGTGGAGCTACCAACTCTACAGTACAAGCAAACACTACTTCTGGATTTTCTGTTGTTAACTGGACAGGTACAGGTGGAACAACCACATTAGGTCATGGTCTTGGTGTTGCACCTAAATTTATTATTGCTAAGAATAATGCAGAGGCAGATAGAGGTTGTATTTTAAACATGAGTACAAACTTTGTAGCAGACCCTCAAACCGATAGCATACAATTTGCACCAAATGGTGGAAGAACACTAGATGAGGCAGATAAATGGGGAGATACAGCTCCTACTTCATCTGTATTTACAATAGGCTCTAGCGTTTTAATTAATGAAAGTGGTGATGAATGTTTTGCTTATTGTTTTGCAGAAATACAAGGATTCAGTAAATTTGGATATTATTCAGGCACAGGAAATGTTGCCGGAACTAAAGTCTATTGTGGATTTAGACCTAAATGGATAATGATTAAAAATTCAGATGAAGCAGAAAACTGGACAGTAAAAGTAGATGGTTTAACAGGTTATGGATTAGGTGGCACAAAAACAAGGTCACTTAAATTTGATGATAATAGTAGCAGTACGAACTGTACAGTTAACTTTGAAAGCAATGGATTTAGATTGACAACGAATGATGGTAAAGCTAATGGTGAAAATACTAAATATTTATATATGGCTTTTGCTGAAATGCCAATGGTATCAACTAATGGAACAATATCACTAGCAACATGAAAGTTACTAACGAAAAATTATTTGAGATGATGGTTCAACTTGATGTGAAAATGTTAAAGATGGATAATAGACTAATGAAAGTAGAGGCAGTCATGAATAAAGGTAGAGGTGCAATTACATTATTAGCATGGCTCGGTGGTATTACTGCTATCGTAATTGGATATTTCTATAAGGAGTAATTATGGCTGGATTAAAAATACAAACAGCTCAAACAGACTTTGCAGTAACTTTAGCAGAATTAAAAGCATACCTAAAAGTAGACTCTACAGATGATGATACAGTTTTAGGAATCATAAGATTAACTGTAGATTCATGGGCAAAAGAATATACCCACAGAACATTATGCACAACTACATACGAATTATTTATTGATGATTTATCAGATTCTAATGTTCCAATACAAGAAGGAATGTATACTGGCATTGATATGGTTTATTCTAAAAGACCAATAATATTACCTTTCTCACCTGTCGCATCAATAAGTCATGTTAAATATTATTCAGATGATGATACAGCAACAACATGGGCAACTTCTAATTATAGATTAGATAATGCGAGTGTTCCAAGCAGATTTACTTTGCAAACAGGTTCAACTTACCCAACAGGGATAAGACCAGTCAATGGTTTTGAAATTAAATATGTTGCTGGTTATGGAGATAACACTGCTATTCCAAAACAAATTAAAATGGCTTGTCTTATTTATGCGAGTTATATTTTTGAGAATAGAGGAGATAACGAAAAAAATATAAAAGCCCCATACTCTGCAACTTCTTTGTTAGAGCCATATGTAGTAAAACAATTATCAACAAATCCTTATAAAACAAATTCAAAATATAGATATGGAGTCATTGGCTAATTATGTATCTTGGCGAGTTCAGAAATAGAGTCGCTTTACAAACACTGGGTGGTGGAACAGACTCAGGTGGTGGTCAAGCAACAACATGGTCTACTGCTACAACAGTATGGAGTAAAGTAGAAAATCTATCAGGTTCAGAGGGTTTATTTGGCGACCAAATCAGAGGAACAGGAAGTTTTAAATTTACAATAAGATATTACTCAGCACTAACAACCAAGTATAGACTTCTTTATCGTTCTAAAGGATTTGAGATTACTAATGTAAAAATTGTAGATGAGGGTAAAGAAAGATATCAAGAGATTACTGCTACAGAGGGGGTTGCTTTTGGGAATTAGAGTAGAAGTAAAATCGAATATTCGTAAGAGAGTTGATTTTGTAAACAAACAATTTGCAACTAGACAGAATCGTTGGGTAGATGCTACAGGTAGTTATTTTAGAAATCAAATAGCATTAGAAATGACACTTTCACCAGCTACAGGTAAAACTAGAACAAAAGAAAATGGTGTTCAACATACCTCATCATCAGTAGGAAATCCACCAAGAGTAGATACAGGAATGTTAAGAAGTAGCATACAATATAAAAGAATTAGACAAGGTTTAGGATTAGTCAGTACAAATATAGATTATGGAGAAGATTTAGAAACTAAATTTAAAAGATATTTTATGGGTAAACAAAGTAAAGCATATAGAAATACCAAGATATTTGGAAAGATGTTCGCTAAGAACTTAGGACTTAGATAATGGGATTTCACTCTTTTGACTTACAGACTGCGATTTTTAGTTTACTTTCAGGCGACAGTACATTAGATGGTTTGGTAGGAAATAATAAAATATTTGATTCTACAGCACCCCAAGATACAGCATATCCTTATGTAATTATTGGAACTGAATCAATAACTAATGTCGGAACTAAAACCTTAGATGGCAATATATATAATATAAATATAGAAGTTTGGTCACAATATCGTGGTCAAAAGCAAATCAAAGAGGTTATGGAAAGAATTTACAACTTAGTAAATAATGCTACAATATCTGTAAGTGGGGCATCATCTGTTATGAGTTATGTAAATAATGCAACAACAATGACAGAGGTTGATGGTATCACAAGACATGGTATAGTGAATATAGACTTTACTGTATATGACAACTAAATAGGAGTAATAAAATGGCAGTCCAAAAAGGTAGTGCAGTTTTAATGAAGATAGGTAATGCTGGAAGTCCTGAGGCTTTTACTACCATTGGTGCTTTAAGAAGTACATCTATCACAATTAATTCTGAACAAATAGACATAACAAATAAAGACTCATCAAGAGTAAGAACATTATTAGCTGGTGCTGGTATTAAATCATTTAGTATTTCAGGAAGTGGAATATTTGATGATGGTGCTACACATCAATCAGTATTGACTGCTTTTAGTGCCTCAACATTTTCAAATTTTCAATTCTTAGTTCCTGATTATAATACTTTCACAGGTGCATTTCAGGTCACAAGCATGGAATATTCAGGCGAATATAATGATTCAGCTCAATATTCTTTATCATTTGAATCTGCTGGTGCAGTAACTATAGCAACAGTCTAGGAGTAATGTAATGTGGCAAGAAACAGAAATTACTATAAATGGTAAGAAAGTTAATGCACAAGTTAATAAGTCAAACGACATGATAGAAATAGAAATGATGTTTGACTTGAAACTTCTTAAATCTACTAATGTTACGATAGATTCAAAAGATTATAAAATTGAATCTATAGAAGATGTAGGAGAAAGAGGAGAAACTTTAAAAATAACAATCGAGGATAAAAACAATGACAAACCTATTAAAAGCAGAAACGACACTAAAATTTCCAAATGATGTAAGTTATAAAGCGAAAATGTCGCTTGATACTATCATGGCGATTGAGAGTGCTTTAGGAACTTCTATACTTAAAGTAGCTAATAAATTATCTACTGGTGAGTTAAGTCTTATGGAAATTATAACTATAATGACTTTAAGCATTCGTGCTGGTGGAAATGATATAAAAGATTCAGATGTAAAAAAATTAGTTTCTGATTTAGGACTTATAGAATCTATTAAAACTGCTGGAGATTTACTTACATTAGCCTTAGACACTGGCGAAAAGGAAGATGAAAAAAAAAGCGAGTCATAAAAGGAAGTGAAGTTCTCCCTGTAGAAAGATGGTTTGAAGTCTGTGTTGGTATGATGCACTTATCTCCTGAGTGCTTTTGGAATATGTCAATTAAAGAAATCACTATGGCAATCAATGGTTTTAAAGAATATAATGGAAATAATGACAAACCTATGGAGAAGTCAGAACTAGAAGAATTGAAAGAAATGTACCCTGATTATTAACTCTAGTGTTAATCTGTCAAGGTAATTACCCAGTAAATTTGATAGAAATGAACGAAAACTAAGATATGGCAACAGAATTAGATAAGTTAATTGTTAAAGTTCAAGCTGACATCAGCGACTTGCAAAGAGGATTGGCAAAAGCAAATACTGCTGTTGCTGGTGCATCTAAAAAAATGTCAAGTGGTTTCGATAGAGCCAACAAATCATTAGATAAATTTGCAATGACTGCTTTAAAGGTTGGTTCAGTAGTTGCTGGTGCTATTGGTGTTATTGCTGTTAAAGGTTTCGTAGATGTTGCAGTTCAAATAGAAAATCTGAATGTAAGATTAAAAGCATTATTCGGTAGTGCAGAAGAAGGAGCTAAAGCCTTTGACAACATGGCTAAATTTGCATCTAAAGTGCCTTTCAGTCTAGCAGAAATACAAAGAGGTTCAGGCTCGTTAGCTGTAGTATCAGATGATGCTGACCATCTAGCTGAACTCATGGAGATAACTGGTAATGTCGCCTCAATTACAGGATTATCTTTTCAAGCAACAGCAGAACAGATTCAGAGGTCATTCGCTGGTGGTATCGCAAGTGCCGATATGTTCAGAGAGAAAGGTGTCCGACAAATGCTTGGTTTCCAAATGGGTGCTACTGTAAGTATTGAGGAAACTGCCGAGGCATTCTCGAAAGTTTTCGGCAAGGGTGGTAAATTTGGTAATGCTACAGATGAATTAGCTAAGACATTGACTGGTACAGTATCAATGATTGGAGATAAGTTTTTTATTTTTCAAAGAGCAGTAGGTGATGGTTTCTTTGCACAGTTAAAAGATAAGATGAATGACTTTAATAAAGCATTAGAAGAAAACGAACACAAAATAAAAGCATTCGCAAGTGATATTGGAAGTCTATTAGCATCAGCAGTAGAGAATTTCACAACTGCATTATCTTTTTTAGGCACAACTCTGAAAGTTGTATTTTCTTTAATGGTCGCTACTTTTGGTGTAAATATGGCAGTTGCATTATTTAATATAAAAAAAGGAATCGAGAAAGCAACTAAGTCATTAATAGCTTTTAAAGTTGCTTTAGTCGCAACTGGTGTTGGTGGTATCGTTATTTTAGTTGCCAAATTAGTGACTGCAGTAGCAGTATTGCTAGGCATTGATATAGCATTAGACAATTATAATAATACTTTAGATAAAAATGCTAGACAACTCAAATTCCAAGAAACTTTAGTTAAAGGTGTCACGAGTGTTTATAATTTAAAAACTGGTGCTATTAGAGAAAGCTCTGAAGTCATGAGTGAGAATAAAAAGAAAGCTATGGCATTAGCTGAAACTATGAAAAAAGTAGAAGATATATTAATAGAAGTCAAAAAATCATTTGAAGATGCTGGTAAATCAATATCAGATGCTTTTGCTACAGCAATCGTTTCAGGTGGTAGTTTTAGAGATGCAATGAAAGATATATTTAGAAGTGTTATCACACAAATAGTTTCAACAATAACTCATGTATTGATTATTAAACCAATTATCGAAGGTTTGACCAAATCATTACAGAATGCTAAATCTGAAATGGCATCACTCGCATCATTCGGTGGTGGTGGTGGTGGTTCATTTCTAGATACAGCTTTAAATGTAGGTCTTAGTTCTTTAGCAGGTGCTTTTGGTGGTAGTTTTGGAACAGGTTCACCAGCAACTGCTGGGGCAAGTGTTCCTGTCAGTAAACAATATGGCTTTTCAGATAGTGCTGTAAAATCATTAATAAATGCTGTACCTAGAGCAAGTGGTGGTTTCGTATCTCCGAGTATGCCATATATGGTAGGAGAAAAAGGAGCAGAATTATTTATGCCTAAATCTGCTGGTACAATTATTCCAAATGATAAAATGGGTGCTGGTGGAGTTACTATCAATCAAAATTTAAATTTTTCAACAGGAATCGTCCCCACAGTTAGAGCAGAGGTTCAAAACTTAATGCCTCAGATAAAAAAAGAAACTGTAAGTGCAGTAGCAGAGGCAAGAACTCGTGGTGGTGCTTTTGCTAGGACATTTGGTGCATAATGACTGAGCCAACTTACCCATTAACTATGCCAACTTCTCCGAGTAATTTTAAAACTTCGGAATGGAGAATACAAAGAGCAGTTTCAGTTAGTGTATCTCCATACAATTATAAATCTACAACATCAGATTTTGGTGGTTCAGTTTGGACTACAACAGTTGAATTACCACCAATGTTGCGAGAACAAGCTGTAGCATGGCAAGTATTTTTTATGCAACTTCATGGAAATTTCGGAACATTTTTATTGGGCGACCCTGATGCTAAAACTATTCGTGGTGGATTAGATTCTGTAATAAATGTTAATGGAACATTTTCTGTTGGTGCATATTCTATTGGAATAGAAAATGCTACAGCAAGTACATTGATTTTTAAAGCTGGTGATTATATTCAATTTGGAACAGGTGCTAATTCAAAACTTCACATGATAGTTTCAGATTGTACCTCTAATGGGAGTGGTCAGGCAACTGTAGAAATTGAGCCAAGATTAAAAACAGCATTAGCAAATGATTCAGCTATTGTTTATGAAAATACAAAAGCTGTGATGAGAATGGAAAGTGCAGAATTATCTTGGACAGCAGACCAAATTTCTTTATATGGCATTTCTTTTAGCTGTGGTGAAGTAATATAGTATATTCATACTGATTTAAGATAAAACAGTCAAAATGAGTCTATTAAGAGCCTCACACAGCATATTAATTCTAAATTAACACCTAAATTCTAACTCAATAAAAATAACTATATACTTTTAGTATAAAGTATGATATCATTGTATTGTAAACTAAATAAAACGAGGAAAATTATGAAAATTGAACTAACAAAAGTTGAAGCAGATTTAATAGTCTATGCTCTAATCCATGTAAATGATTCGCATGATAATGGTGAACTTAAAAGCTCATATATATCAGCTCATAAAAACACTTTAGAGGGTTTGACTAGGCATGTTTATGAAACGCTAAAAGAGGACTAGTTATACTGATGAGGATTCTATATCCGAAACGCCGTGAGGCGTCTATAACAACAAGAGGAAAACAAATGGAAAAAAATAAAAAATATATAATAACCAAACTTATGTATAGAGATAGGAAAGGAAGAAATGCTGTATCAAATTGTGTGTACGATAACAGAGATGAGGCAGTAGAGCAGTTAAAAGTTTGGTACATAAATAACTACGAGGAAATATACTTAGGAGCAAATCCAAATCATCTACCTATTGAGATATATGCATGGAATACATATCAAGTATTGATAGAGGAGTATGATTCATGGAGTAAACTTCATAAAGATGGCTCATTGAATGGAGATTGGGTAGGCAAAAAAGTAAACTAATAAATAATAGTTATTGGGATAATGGATTATCCCTTTTTGCTTTCATCTCCGATACTATCGCATTAAGGACTTTGATTTCTGCCTCATTGATAGCGATTTGTTGCTCTAATGGTTTAATATCAGGTGCAGACTTGGACTCTAGCACATCAATCCTTTGAATTAATTGACCTTGAAATACGAACAAACCAGCAAATGTAATTACTAATCCTATCCCTGTTGCTATTGTTTTAATATCCACGAATCTTCCTCAAATGTTCAACTGCTCTTATGGTGTTTGCTTTAGCCTCATCAACTTTTTCTTGATACTGACTAAACTCATCATTATAAATGACTTGGCTCTGTTGATAAATATTTCTGTTATCAACATATTCTCTGAGTTCATCATAACTTCCACCATTCATAATAGTTTGATTATTAAACAAATTATTATTGATAGAACTGTAACTGTCAATATTTATCTTTGATTGCATAGCTTTAGCAACAATAATATTAGTCACAACTAATTGCTTATCAATTTCTTTAACCACTTCGGCAACTTTTGTTGCAATTTTTTCCACTGAAATAGATTCGATAGTTTGTTCAGAAACTTCTGTGCTGTTAGTATCAGTTTCACTATCCACATTGCTTTCCGATAATTGTTGTTCGCTTTCGTTATCGCTTGAGTTAGATTCTTCACTTCCTGTTCTTGTTTCGTTACTAGATTCGGATTGAGCTGTTTCTGTTTCTTGAACATCTGTTTCTTCAACTGATTCTCTAGCATTATTTTCTGATGGCTCATTTGACTCGTTGGTTTCTTCGGCAACAACTTCTTCTTCTGTTGATTCACTATTTCCTGTGCTAACTTCTTCTCGAACAGGTTGTCGTTCAGTGACTCTTTCAGAGTTTGAGGTTTCTGTAATTTCTTCTGCGAGAGCAACGACTTCTGTTGCTTTAGGTTCTTCTTCAAGGATTTCGACTTCTGTTGAGAATGATTCGAGGGTCTTTGGTTCTTCATATTCTTCTATTATACTCTCCATTGATATTTCTTCAAAACTTTCTATTGGTGGTAACTCGCTTAACTCTATTGTTTCTATAGGCTCAAAAAACAAATTAATGACACCAGTATTTATTTCTTGTTCTTTAATTTCTTCAAAAAATATTTCTTCAAACATTTCGACAATCATTTCAGGTTCTTCAAATACTTCAAAATTAAATTGTTCTATAGGTGAAAACTCTATAGTTTCTACCTGTTGCTCTATAGTATTGCCTACTGTTTTGTTTATTTCTGATATAGTGCTTTGCTGAGTAACTGACAAAAGACTATGTTCAATGGTTAGTGTAGGATTTTTTAAATCTATTGCTCTGTGAGATGTAGATTGAGATGATTCAGCAAAATCAAATCTCACTTTAATATTGTAATCACTTTGATTGTTAATGCCTTGTGTATAACTATCAGTATATGTTGAATAACTACCACAGTTATATCCATTACAACCAGCGATAGCTAAATCTCTTATCTGTGTAGTAACTGTTCCACTTGCATCAGTTATAGTCTGAGTCATTTTAATTTCTTGGTCGTATTGATTCCAACCCCACATGTCAGCACCAAGTGTTGATGTCCAACCACCATTGATTTGTGATTGGTTTAGTGTATCTCCTAGCGTAACTGTGTTTTCTATAAAATCACCATGCACACCAGCAACAATACTGTTGCCATGATTGTGTGATGGGTCGTTACAATTCCAACCACCATGTTCTTGATTGTTGTTAAAAAATTGTTGATTCAAAAGATTCCCTGTCTGCTCTGCAAACAGGGTTATAGGAAAAATGAAAATGAATAATATTAAGTATCTCATTCTTTTATCGGTTCGTAAACCCAATTCTCGTTACTTCCATACACTTTCATCTCGCCTAAAGTTACAGAATGACTCGCACAGCTAGATAATATCAATGATAATAGCAATATTCTAATCATTCCAAGTCATGCTGGTTTTATTATCGCCAGTATTTTTCAGTTCAGTTTTTCTTTTTTCAATCCATCTTGCTTTTGCTTTGTCGCCAATTAATCCATCAACTGGACAGGGTGTTCCAGCGTTCATCATGGCTTTCCAAATATTTTCATCTTGACAGGCAAGACTAATTGATGCCACTTTCATGCCCAAACGAAAAAGCATATTTACAGATTTTCTTCTTTGACAATCTAAATCCAAATGGTAAGAGCCAAAACTTCCTGAGAATCCAATAAGTGTAACTCCAGCAGTTAATGGCACGACACAACTATCTTGACCATAGACACTCATGCTTGGTGCAGATGCAGTATTGACTGCTGTTTTAGTATTACTTGAATTATTAGTTTCATTATTTGTCGTACTGTTAGAAGATGAGCCTGATTGATATGTGGTTGCTGACTCATAACCACCAGTGATTGCAGTGTTACTTCCAGCATTGTTGCTTTGTGTATTTGTTGTTGCGCCACTTGATGTCACATCAGCTATAGCATCAGATATCCCATATGCCAATATTATAAATAACATGACAAGTACAACTTCTTTGTAAAAAGTGAACACTGTCCTCATCTCCTTACCAAACTACCACCAAAATACAAACCTACGATACTAGAAACGACATGTGTATCTAATGGAGTTATAACTAGACCAGTCATTGGTTTCCATTGAGTTATGTCTGTGCTTGAGGCAAATATCCACCAACCTTGCATCACCGATTCTGTATAACCAACATAAATTGGCATATCAGAATCAATGAATGGGGCTAACTTAGGTAATACCAAAATAGCAACCACACAAATTAATGCTATCCAACGCCTAGTATTCTTAGTGAAAGGGTCATCAACTGCTCTCGCCTTATCTTTTTGTTTTGCATCAAAATTTGCTCTTTCCATAAGCATCTTTTGTTCATCTGCCTTATCTTTAGACTTCTGCGCCATAATTGATAAGACACCACCAAGAACTGTAGATACAAGCATTGATATTAATTCTATAGGAAACATAATATTCTCACATAGTTTATATCATCAATCTAACAGAAAAAAAGACATAAAAAAAGAGCCATCAAGAAACGAGGGTGACTCAATGGCTCTAAAGAGTATCTGTCGTATAGTACAGAGTACGACTACCCTAATATAAATATCCAAAATATAGAAATTACTGACATGACTATTATTGCTTGTGCAATATCAGGTATTGAATCCCATATTTCATTAAACTTCTCTATCATTATTTTTCTCCTCTTTGATTACATCACCATGTTCATTAATTTTTTCTTTTTTAGTATCGCCATATTCATCATAGATTATTTCTTTAGCCATAGAATTTGCATATGACTTTTGCATAAATTCTATTTCATCTACATCAGACAACACTATTTCTTTAAATAATCTTTCTACTTCTTCGCAGTATGCTCTATGACTGTGAGAATATTTTGCTAGGTCAATATTCTTAACTGCATCTTTAAACTCTACAATATTATCTAACCACACTTCGTTATCCTCGTAGTATTCATCACATTCTCTTTGCATTTACCCACCTCTTTATCTTTTTTCACTCTTTTAAAATGTTGTAAAGTTTTACAGTTCATTTCATGTGATAAAAGAGTAATTTCTTTATCTCCATTATTATATCTTTTTATTTCATTTTCCAAGTTATTTATCGCCTTTTCTAAGTCCATTTTTAATTCTCCTTTTCTTATAAAACTTGGTATTAGATAATCTTTATTCATAATTGTCCACCATATCCTTTGCTTGTTCTTCTGTTAATTGATATTTATTTTTTATGTTATTGAGCAACTCTTTTTTAGCAAGTGTATCTCTAAACTTTTGTATATACTCTAAACTACTAAAGAATTGCTCGTTAAATATTCTACTCATATCTTGCTCTTATCAAATCTTTGAGTTGGAAAAAACCAAACTCTATAATTGCCATCATCAAGATATCCAGCAATTTTCCAATCTCTTTCATCAACCCACCTACTTGTAATACCAATACTTTCTTTCTTACAAAAATTTTCATAATTACTTTTCATATTTCTATTACAAGTTAAGCTGTCGCCATCTTCAAGGTCGAATATAAAACCATATCTGTCTATCATGGTTTGTCTTTTCATACCCTTTGATTTACTCCTTGATGGTATAGGTATATTTTTATCTATTTTCATTTTCTAGACCTGATTAATTTTTCAACCATATCCAGTCTTCTCAAAATCATTGAGTCAAAACTATCTATATCGGTGGCATCTACTTTATCTATAAAAAGACTTATGTCATAGATTGCTGAACCTATGTCACTCTTTCTTTTAGACATTGCACTTTTTTTTATGCAACCTAAAAACTTTGTTAAAGTAATCCCACTTTTTAATGTATTCTTCATTTTATTTATCCTCGTTTTATTATTTATACAATAAGTATATACTACTGGAAGTATAAATAAAAGGATTTATTCATTTATTTTTAGGTTTCTTTTGAGCCAATAAAGGGTCTATTATACCATTATTTACATATCTTAAATGGTCATTAGATTTGGTTATAGCATCAATACTGGTACATATCTCATCAATATTATATCGGTTAAAATTATCAGATATGAGTTGATTTATTATATTGATTCCATGATAACTTGCTCTTTCTCTAACTACTTTACCAACTTGTTGTACTCTATTTTTTAATTCTTCTTCGCCCAGTTGTTTTAATTTTTCTTGATATTCATTGTTGTTCATTTTTTATATCCTCCATTAGTTCAGGAGTATAATCTCCAGTATATTGATTAAACACTCTTATAAAATGTGTTAGTTCCATTTCTCCTATTTTAATATATTCGTTTTTAGAATGTGAATACCTTTCTACATCTAAAATTTCTAATACATCACAAGGTGTTACTCTTTTTTCTGCACTTTGTAATATTTCCAATATATGTTTTATTTTCATTGCTTATCTCCAGCTTTCGCCATTTACCCAGCAAACTAAAACTTTACGAGTTCCTTTGGTCACTGGTGTAACACAATGATTCATAAAACTTGTGAATGCTACTAATTCATTATCATTATTTTTTATAACTACTTCTTCACCACCACTCATTATTTTCAATTCTCCACCCTCGAAATCTTCATCTAATATCCAAGAGATTGATATTTTTCTAGTAGAACCTATTTCACAATTTATATCGGTATGAGTTTTATAAAAATCTCCAACACTATATTCTAAATATTGAATATCTTGTATAGCTGATATTCTATAATTAAATATTTTATTAAGCTCAACTGCATAAACATGAAATAAACCACCTATCTTAGAATCTAAAGGTATTCTCCACATCTTAACTTTTCTAGTAAGTTTATCATCAACACCATAATTGACTTTAGCATCTTGTTGAACTCCAACACCACTCGATAATTCTACTCTTGCTGAAACTAAATCTGCACGATTGACAGGAAGTTTGACAACACCATAGTTTGGTATTTTATCCATATCAGGATTACCATGTGATTGAAAGAAACTAGTTTTTAGAATTGTTAAAGACATAATTAAACTCCTTTTGGTCGTGGGTAGTCAAAGCTATAACTACCCACTTGATGAAAATGCACCTATGTCTATATGAGGAAAACATTACAATGGTGTGCTATCATCTTTTTCTCTTATCTCTAAACCATAGTATGATTCATTATCATATACATTCAAAGTTTTATCTTTGCCATCTATATTTATAAACCCAGTTTTAACTGTTTTAGAGTCAGATTTTTTTGGGTCGAACAAACAACCCACCTCTGCATATACAGTAAAATATTCTGTTCCTTTGGAAGATAATGCCTTTGTGACAATTACTTTTTTAGGAAACCTATCAGGTATTCTACTACCATCTTCATTGGTATATGGTTTACTATCTTTAAGACTTCCTTTCTTAAATAATTCTAAACCATCAGGGTCAGATAATGAGCCTTTACAAAACAAACTATCTAATTCCATTTCTTCTTTAGGTGTTTGATTATCTGATTCAGCTAGTTCATTTTCGATATCAGTTCTATCCCATTCACTCATTTTACCACCTCCAAATTTTCTTCTTCTAAAATAGACACAGTTTGATATTTTCTATGTGGATTACATTCTCTTTGTAAGTCCAACATCATGTGTGCCTGTTTTTCTGTATCAAATGGTGTATTACCTACCAAATAATAAGAATTATTAATTTTTTCTATTACTAAATATTTCATATCACCTCCTAAAATTTATTTGTTTGATTATTATTAGTTGCCTTGACAGGACTTGCTACATTCCCATCATCATCATCTGAAATAATACTTCCGAACCCAAATAACATATGCAAAGAATATCTTTTAGCATATGTAACTGTAGAGGCAAATGCCTGTGGGTTTTCTTTATTATTTACAAATAATGGGTATTTACATTGTAAAGTTTCAGTATCATTTATATGTCTTACCACAGTATGTAAATACTGCTGACTGTCTTCACAAATAACACTTTGTGTAAATATTAAACCGAACTTTAAACCCTCATTAGCACATTCTATAGCATCTTCTAATGTAGAGTATGGAGTGCCTTTAGGATTTTCTTCTGATTTAAACCTACTATTTCTACCAGTAGCATCTGATTTCAATTTTAATTCCTGATATTTGTGCATAGCAGTAATTAAACCAAGCTCATCATTTTCTTTTCTTGTTTCCTCATTATGAGATTTTAAGTGTTTACTTTCCATTATATTTTCCTCTTATCATTGTTTAATATTACAACTATATACTATAAGTAATAATAAATATAGTATTATTTCTCCACTTCTATGTTATTTTTTTTCAAAGTATCTTTGACTGATTCTTTAATGAGTTTAGACCTGAGTGCTTTTTCAATATCAGGACTCATACCACTAAAAATAAATGTTTCATCAACGAGTTCTCCGATTCTTTTCTCGATACCCTTAACATTTTTATTATCTTTTTTTACTTTTATTTTCACCATTTTCTTTTTCTCCTATAAGTTTATTTAGATACCAAAGTGCTTTTTTCAAATCTTCAATACCATTCTTGTGTTTATACCTAGAAAGATATTTAATTATATTTCCCTCTAGATAATTCATTTTTTGGTCAAGTATAAATTCAATTACTTCTATCTTGCCTTGCTTGTAATGTTTTGGATTTATATTATCTTTCAAAATACAAACCAATCCTCAAACGTAGGCATAAATTTTTTAACATCTCGCCTAATCATTTGTGTTCCACCAGTTTCATCAGCACTTATAAGCACTATATTTTCAATATTCTCATCAAACATTTCATTATACATAACTGTATAAGCAGTTAATTGAACCCCATAATTATCTTTGATACTTTGTTTAGGTGTATTAGAAGTTTTAAAATCTATTACAGCTAGATATCCCTCATCATGATTATATGATTTGATTTTAGCGATACAATCTACACGACCATGAATTTTATAAGTGTCAGAATAAAGTTCAGTTTCTATAAAAACAATATCATCAATCATTTCTAAATAACTGAGCATATTCATGAATAGTCCATTCGCTAAAACACTGTCAGACCTATGAGATGTAGGCATTGAATTTTCATCTGAACTATAAAGATGTTTATATTTTGTCATAAAATATTCTTCTATCATCAGATGAACTTTTAATCCTCTTTCAGCACATCTTTTCATTTCAAAGTTAGCAACATCTTCACCTAATTCTTTTCTCCATTTTTCTAACCCACGATTGGGTCTAGCGTTAATTACACTTGTAACACTTTGGTAGCCAAGACTCTTTTTCTTAAGAATCTCGGCAGTTGCTATTGTTTTCCATTTTTCTTGTTTGGTCATTTTATAATTCCCCATTATCTTTTTCCTTTTAACTCTTTCTATCCCACAAACCAGTATTTAAAATATCTTCAATAGTATATTTGTTGCTTTCAAAATACATATCTCTTTCTATTGATAAACCCATAACACCTTTGAACTCTTTAAGTTCTTTAAGGTCTATATAACCAACCTCTCTTTCGTATAATTGTGCAACACCAAAAGCAATATTTGTTTCAGGGTCTAACTCAGTTAGCCACCAAGTACCAACACCTGTTGGATTAAATAATTTAACCACTACTTTAAAATCTACACTTGTAGGGTGTTCAGAATTCCATTCTTTTTTATGAGCTATGTGGTTTTTAATTAGTTTTTCTTTTTGTGCTTTTAAAAATAATTTCACGAAATTTCTCCTATGTAAATATATGTAGTAAATGTTTTTCCATTTATTGTTGTATCTTTAGATTCTATTTTAAAGTTATATCTAAGATTAAATATAACTGCTGATAATCTTGTGATTCTAAATTTTTCTATAGCAGTCCAAGAAGTGATTGTTTCATTTTTTAATAAATGCACTAATACTTTTTCAGCTTGTAGTTTTGGATTAGTGATATTATATCCTCTTAATAATTTATCTTTTTTCATAATATTTTCCTCGTTTAAGTTATTATGAATACAATCTTATACTTTAAATATTAATAAGTAAAGTATTAAAATACTTTTTTTATATTTACTTTTAATATAAAATAACCCATAATGGCATAACAAACATGGAGATAAATTAAATGAGATTTAAAGATTACCTTAAAAATCAATCACTTAGCGTAAGCAAAGTAGCTAAAGTATTAGATGTTCCAGAGGTTACAGTGAATTCATGGAAGTATGGACAAAAAATTCCAACGAAGAAAAACATGCATAAAATAATTGACTTTACTAATCAGGAAGTTCAACCGAATGATTTTTATCAATGAGTTTTACAGCAATTTCATGGGCAACTAAACAGAAGACAGATTGTGGTGGGAGTAAATTATTATTGCTCATGCTTTCTAATTATGCTGATGATGAAAATAAATGTTATCCGAGTCTAAATCATTTGGCAATTATTTGTTGTTGCTCAGAAAGTAGCATTCAAAGATACATAAAAAAATTAGTTAAATCTAATTTAATAAAAGTTTTCAAAACAGGAAAAGGTATTAGAAAAAATAACAACTATGTTATTCAATGTCCTAAAAATGATGTAGTCAATATGACTACTAATACTAATATAAATAACAACTTAAAAAAATTTGTTAGAAAAGGTAGAAATAAAAACTTCATTGCTGGTTAATTAATACTTTACTTATTAATACTTATAGTATATCTTAGTGTTAAGTAATAAAACGAGGATAAAACAATGACTAAAGTATACAACCCAATGACAGATTTTATATGTTACGCAAGGGCAACATATGGAGATGAGATAGTTTCTTGTTACAAGGATAAACATAATCCTGAGCTCAATAAATGTTTTTCATGTCATGAGGATAGAAAAATTACAGGTAAATCAGTTGAGGGTTGCAAACCATCAGCAGAAACATTAAGCAGAAGATTAAAATAGTGGTTGATAAAATAGATGGCATTCATACTGCTAAAAGTTTGTATGATGATTTATGGGAACTGTATGAGGGTAAAACTTGCAAGAGATACTCAACAGGGTTTAAAGATTTAGACCCTATCATGCAGTTGGTGAAACCAAGTTTCATATTGATGACTGGAACACCAAACTGTGGTAAGTCTAGTTTGACATACGATATCATAATGAGAACTGCTAAAGAACATGGGTTTAAGTACATGATTTATTCGCCTGAACATTCTTTGGCAGTCAATCTTAAAAGGCTCATAGAAAAGCATGTTCAAAAACCTTTTGATGCTATGTTTCAAAACAGATGTACGATTGATGAAGTTCAAGAGGCAGTAAGTTTCATCAATGAGCATTTTTATTTTATAGATAAAAAAGGTGATTCACCTGATATAGATTGGATATTGGATAGAGCCAAATATTGTGTAGATAATTATGAAATAGATGGTATCGTTACCGACCCATATAATGAAATAAACCCAGCTAGAGCCAATCTAAGAGAAGATGAGCATATATCAGTTCTTATTTCCAAGATTAAAAGATTTAATCGTGAGAATGACATAATCAGTTTTATGGTTGCACACCCTACAAAACAAATCAGAAATGCTGATGGATTATTTGAGGTCAAGTCTTTGTATGATGTGAGTGGTTCTAGTCATTGGAATAATAAAGCTGATATCGGTGTTATAGTCACAAGGGATTTTGAGAGAGGTCAAACTAAGGTTAGAGTTGCTAAAGTCAGGGAAGTAGATGTTCAAGGAAACATAGGTGAAATTACACTTCGTTGGAATAATGATACAAAGTGTTATGATTCATTAATAGAAAATAAATTTTAGGAGTCAATATGAAAATTATAGAAAAAAATGTATCTGATTTGATACCAGCAAATTATAATCCGAGAGAAATAACTAAAAAACAATATGCCGAAATCAAAGAGAGCATTGATAAGTTTGGTCTTGTAGACCCTCTCATAGTTAATATACATCCTGACAGAAAAAACATTTTAGTTGGTGGTCATCAAAGATTACAAGTTATTAAAGACATAGGTCTAAAAACAGCACCTTGTGTAGAAGTAAATCTTGATGAAAAAAAAGAACAAGAGTTAAATATTAGGCTCAATAAAAATCAAGGACAATGGAACTTTGATAATCTTGCAAACTTTTTTGATGTTGATAGTTTAGTAGACTGGGGTTTTGATTCTAAAGAATTAAATTTTTCTAATGTTGCAGAGTTAAATGAAACTATGAGCGCCATTGATGATGAGTTCACAGGAGAGGGAGATGATTTTTTACCATCACAAGTAAGAATGGTTCAATTATTTCTCAGCTCGGAAACTGAGCCATTATTTAGAACACAGATAGAGAAATTAAAATCAGTATATAATTCAAAAAACATAACTGATGCAGTTATGACAGCAATTAATAATGAATATGAAAGTCATAACAGTTAAAGAGCATAAAACAAAAGAAGAATTAGATGAGATAAAAGGCACATATCTTGATGAGTCTTATATAAAATATCCTATTCCTAAAGATGACACTACTTTCAAGAATGAGAAAGGAGATATTGTTGCAGTCTATCTGAACAAAATAGTTCCCTTTGAACATTGTAAAAAAGCATTTCCTTTTTTGAGGAAAGCATCATTAAGAGAGTCGAACAACAGAGGAATGGCATCAGGTCAAACTGATGAAATCAAGGTCGGCATGAAAATTGATGGTTTATATGTTGGTAAAGTTCTTAGTGCTGGGAGATTTATACCTTTAAAAAAAGATGGCACTTTATCTAATTCGCCTAAAGCAATAGCAGTAAATTCATCTGTGATAGGTTATATGGACAGATATGCTAGGATTCCATATTGTAGAATGACAGAGTTTAGCCAAAGATTTTTTGATGAGTATAAACAAACATTGCCATACATTAGATATATTTCTAAACTTTATGAAACATTTGTTCCTGAAAAATATAATTTGCAAAAAGCATACTGGGAAAAAATACACAAAGATTTTAAAATAGACAATACAGCGTTCACGACAGTTACCCTGAATAATAACTTCAGAACTGCTTGTCATACTGATAAAGGAGATTATAAAGATGGCATTGGTAATTTAGCAGTCTTAGAAAAGGGAAGATATGATGGTGCTTATACAGTAATCCCAAAGTATGGCATAGGTCTTAATGTAAGAAATACAGATGTTGGTTTTTTTGATGTTCACGAGATTCATGGAAATACTGAGATAGTAAAACATGGTGCTTGTGAAAGAATCTCAGCAGTATGTTATGTAAGAGAAAAAATGATTAAGTGTGGAAGTGCCAAAGAAGAATTAAACATAGCATTGGAGAGAGATAAATGAATTTCAGAATAGCCATACCCAGTTGTGGTAGGTCAGATACATTGTTAAATAAAAGTATAAAATATTTATCTACTACTAATATTGATTTTAAAAATGTTGATGTTTTTTTAAGCAGAGGAGATGAGCTTGAAGAATATACTGATAAATTAAAAAATTATCCTTTGAATATTATTGTAGCAAATAACAACAGTATCAATGCTCAAAGAAATTTTATGGTAGATTATTACCCAGTAGGTCAATTTGTTATGGGTATTGATGATGATATCATGAGTCTTGAAAGTAAAATGAATGACAAAAAAACTTTCCCTGTAACAGATTTGGTGGGATTAGGCGAACAGGCTTTCGCATTATGCACCGAGCATAAATTAGATTTGTGGGGAATCAATGCATCATTTAATCCATTTTTTATGAAAACAACCATCTCATTTAATTTGAAATTTGTGATTGCTTGTTTTTATGGTTGGGTTAACAGGCACGAAGACAAAGCATATGTTCTGAATGAAAGGTATCATACAAAAGAAGATTATGAGAGAACCATTAAATATTATAAAAAAGATGGTGGAATAATTAGGTTTAATTATTTAGCACCTAAAACAAAAATATATACTGAGAAAGGTGGCATACAAGAATATAGAACACCTGATTCTGAAAGAGATTCAGCACAGTATATGCTTGAAACTTATCCAATGTTTTGCAAAATAAATAATGCTAGGAAAGGTAAATTTGCACAAATCAGATTGACTGACCAAAGAAAAAAAATTAAACAATAATTTTATTTATAATTATCTTTTTTAAATTTAGTTTCAATGTCTGATACTCTCTCTTTCATCATCATATATCGAACTTTGTCTACTGTTTCTAAATCGCTTGATTTACTACAATTATGATTACCTAAGAAAGATTTTAAATCGCATTCAATATTGCTTTTTTCTACCTTAAGTTCCCAGTTGTGAGATTTGTTTAATGGTTTCATAATACCCTCATTTATTTAATATACTATAAGTATATATTATACTAATAATATAATAAAGTGATTTTATTAAATATCTTGCTTTTATTTTATTTTTACTCTATAAAAAGAGTATGAGGACTGAAAGTGTAAAAATAAGATGCCAAAAATAGTAAAGAAAACTGCTGAAGTAACTGAGATGGTAAAAAGATTTTCAGGCATTGGGATAACTCATGACATGATTTGCTCTATTGCTAAGATATCAAAACCCACATTATACAAATATTATAATGAAGAATTAAAAGTAGGCAAAGCTCAAGCCACTGCAACTATTGCCAATAATTTATATCGAATGGCAACAGGAGAGGGCAAAGAGGCACTTACTGCATCTATTTTTTGGCTAAAGACACAAGCTGGTTGGAAAGAAACTGATGTGGTGGAGATAAACAATGTATCAGATGAAAACGAAAAATTCGAAAAATTGGTCAAGTCAGTTCGACAATCTAAGCTATCAGAAAAAGATAGCAATGAATCTACTCACTGAGTGGTACGACAAAGCAAGACCATCTCAATTAGTAGAAGATGAAGATGAATTTAATATTCATTTATTCTTAGCTGGTCGTGGTTGGGGTAAAACTTTAACAGGCGCATACGACATTGTTGAATACTGTTTAAGAAATGATAATGTAATTTGTGGTGTAGTCGCACCAACATATGGAGATTTGAAAAGAGTTGTATTTGCTGGTGATTCAGGTTTTATTAATATAATTGATAAGAGATTGTTAAGTAACACTGGATATAATAAATCAGATAATGAAATACATTTTTACAATGGCTCAAAGATAATTGGATTCCCAGCAATAGAGCCTGACAGACTTCGTGGCGTTCAGTTTCATAGAGTTTGGTGTGATGAGTTAGCCTCTTGGAGATACACAGAAACATTTGATAACTTAATGATGGCACTAAGATTAGGTCAAAATCCTAAGTGCATTATTACCACAACACCTAGACCGACCAAGATAATAAAGACTCTTTCCAAAAGAAGTGATACCAAGTTAATCACAGGCTCAACATTTGAGAACATTGACAACCTAGCAGAATCATCTATCCAAATGTTAAAAGAAAGATATGAGGGTACTCGCATGGGTAGGCAAGAACTCTATGCAGAAATACTAGAAGATATCGAGGGTGCTTTATTCAATTATAAAAACATTGAAGAAAATAGATTAACAAACTATCCAATAGACTTACAAAGAATCGTTGTTGCTATTGACCCAGCAGTTACCAGTAACGAGAACTCAGATGAAACAGGAATGATAGTTGCTGGTCGTGATATTAATAATCATTACTACATATTGCATGATGGTAGCCAAGTGAGTTCGCCTGATGTATGGGTTAAGAAAGCCATATCACTTTATAAACAATATGAATGTGATAGGATTGTAGCAGAGGTTAATAATGGTGGCGATTTGATTGAGAGATTATTGCGAACACAAAGTCAATCGATTCCTTATACAAGTGTTAGAGCAAGTAGAGGAAAAATTGTTAGAGCCGAGCCGATATCAGCACTGTATGAGCAGAATCGGATTCACCATGTAGGAGTGTTCAGGGATTTAGAAGAACAGATGTGCCAGTTTACAGGAAATGGGGTACAATATCATGATGATAGGGTTGATGCCTTAGTTTGGGCGATAACATCACTACAGAATAGTGGTCAAGCAATATTTAAGATTAGTTAGGAGTTGTAATGGGTATATTTGATAAATTTTTTAAAGGAAGTATTCAGAAAAAAGAATCGCCAACAGTTATGATTAATCGACTAGAGGCATACATGGGTAAGTCTACTAGAAGATACAAAGATTATGCCAAAGAGGGTTATCAAGACAATGCAATCGTACATAGATGTGTAAAACTAATTTCTGATTCAGCAAGTGCAGTACAACTAAAAGTATTTGATGGCGATATAGAATTAGAAAATCATGAGTTGATATCTTTACTAGAAAGACCAAACCCATTACAAAGTGGTGGGGAATATTTTTCATCTTTATATTCTTACTTACTCATTTCAGGCAACTCATATCTTTTGAGAGATACAGAAAATGATACAGCACCAAGAGAATTATATTTATTAAGACCTGATAGAATAAAAATTAAATCAAGTTCTTCAATGATTCCTGATTATTATTGTTACTTAGTAGATGGTCAAATTATAAAAGAATATCCTGTAGACCAAGACAATGGTCGTTCACAATTAAAACAAATTAAGTTATGGAATCCTCTAGATGACTTTTATGGTCTTAGTCCAATGTTGGCTAGTGCTTATAATATTGACCAACATAATTTAGCTGGTTTACATAATGTTGCATTATTAAAAAATGGTTGCACACCCAGTGGTATGTTGAAGTTTCAACCCAAAGATGAAACAGGAATGTCTGCATCTTTAACTGATGACCAAAGAGCAAGATTGTTAGAAGATTTAGAAATGAGATTTCAAGGTAGTGCTAATTCAGGTAGACCCATGTTGCTTGAGGGTGACTTTGAATATAAACAATTAGGACTAAATCCAAAAGACATGGACTTCTTAGAACTTCTTAACTTATCTGCAAGGGAAATAGCACTATGTTTTGGAGTTCCAGCACAATTAATTGGTATTCCTGAGGCTAACACCTACAGCAATATGGAAACTGCAAAATTAGCATTATATGAAGAAACAATAATTCCTTTATTGACTAGAGTTCAATCTGACTTGAATGAGTTCTTATCGCCTCTTTATGATGGTGATATTAAAATTGAGTATGATTTAACTAGCATACCAGCTATGGCAGAAAAGACTAAACAAGTTTACCTGAATGTTTCACAAGCAGTACAGAATGGTATTATGACTCGTAACGAGGCTAGAGAGAAGTTAGGACTCGAAGAAATAGAGGGTGCTGATGAGTTATATATACCAAGCAATCTATTCCCTATTGGCGAAGTAGATGCCTCTAGTGTCGAAGATAATGACCAACCTGTAGATGCAGAGGGAAATGAAAAAGATTATGAGTTAGCTTATGGTAAAAAAGAGGCAGTAGATGTAGATACTTTTACGACAGAAGATGAGGCACAAGAAAGAGCCGAAGAAATAGGTTGTGTCGGTATACACTCACACACAGAAGATGGTCAGACAGTTTATATGCCTTGCAAGACTCACGAAGAATATGAATCTTTACTAGCAGATAGTAAAGCATTAAGCGACTTGAAATTAGTTCCGACAGATACTATGTCTAATAATGCTAAGAGAGGATTAGAGTTAAGAAAAGAATTTAATCGTGGTGGAACACAAGTAGGAGTCACGAGAGCCAATCAGTTAGTTAATAAACAAAGACTATCTCCTGATACTGTTTTAAGAATGTTCAGTTTCTTTAGTAGACACGAAGTGGATAAGCAAGGTCGTGGATTTAATTCAGGTTCAGATGGCTACCCAAGTGCTGGTAAAATAGCATGGTTGCTTTGGGGTGGTGATGCTGGTTTTAGCTGGGCGACTTCCAAAAGAAATCAAATAATGAAAGAAAGAGAAAAAGATTAAAAGTAAAACTCTATCTGAAAAAAAGCATATGAGAAGTGTAGCAGAATTAGGTTGTATCGCTTGTAGAAAGCTCGGTCACTATGATACACCAGCAGAACTTCATCATATTAAAAAAGGAATGATGGGTAAACGAGCATCTAATTATGAGGTCATACCTTTATGCCCATATCATCATAGAAATTCTAAGGAGTCTTATCATCAGAATCCTTTATGGTTTACAGAAACTTTTGGTACACAAACAGAACTTCTACAGGAAACTCTAGAATGGCTAAGATAAGAATCAATAGAAGAAAAGAATATAGACAAGCATTAAGAACTTATATCACCATGACTAGAGTCTTAATTAAGAAACTAGATAAATTTTTTGATAAATATAAAAGATATGCTTTTAAAAATTATGCAGAACTCGGAGAGATACCTGATAAATATTATGATGACCATTGGCAAGATTTATATAAACTCTTAGAAATAAATTCTAAGCGAATTATCGAAGAATCATCAAGAACCATTAAGACATCTAAACTATTACAGAAAGCTGAAGATGAAGTAGCACAAGTCACTTATGATTATGTCACTACTAATACTGCACAAAATGTTACTTACATAACAGAAACTACAAGAAAACAAATACAATCTGCTATCGCATATTCAGTTAGCGTAGGATTTGGTCAAGATGATACTGCTAAACAAATAGCCAAGTCTACAGCATTTAGTACAGGAAGAAGTAAAGTTATAGCAAGAACAGAAACTCATCAAGCATATAATTATGGTAATAATAAGATTGCTATGAGATTAGCATTGAAGAAACCTAGAAAAGAATGGTTAAGTGCTTTAGATACAAGAACTAGAAGTTGGCATCAAAATGTTCAACCTAGAAATATTCCTATAGATGATTATTTCCAGTTATTTGCACCGAGCAAAACTATGCCGAGTCCACAGTTGATGCAATATACAGGTGATTCAAATGGTGGTGCTAGTAATGTTGTAAATTGTCGTTGCTTTACAATGTACTATGATGAAGATGATGTAATTGTCGATTGACTCAAAAAGTTGCCTCTTACTTTAAGTATATCATAACTTATACTAAAAGTATACTATTATTATTAATAATATGGTAAAAAAAAGGTCATATTTCTATGACCCTCTTTCCATTTTTATTAGTTATTTTTTAAGTTTTATTAGAGTTCTGTAATGGTAGCACTGAATGTTATATCCACCAGCCCCAATAGTATTTAGAGTAACAGTACCTTTCTCACATTCAAAAGCACCATCAAGGTCTATGTCAAATTCCATATGAAGAACTGAAATTATGTTTCCACCTTTATTAATTATTGCATTTATTAGGTTTTGTTTTCTTTTAGCAACTTGCTTGTTTAATTCAAATTCTACTTCTTCAGAACATTGTCTGCTATATTGTTCGCTATGTTGCATGTCTGCATAGAAATCAGAAGATGGCGACTCATTAGCAACCATCATTAGGTAACCTATTCTATGACCCATTGTTTCTTTCCATGTAGAACATTCTCTTTTCTCATCATAAGACATATCTTTATAACTTTTCTCAGACCAATATTTATACATATAAGCAAAGTATTTTTTTTGCTTTTCTTTCCATTGAGCTAAGAATTTGTCTATTTCTTGGTCTGCTTGTTCGTTTATTAAGTTTGTCATAATTTATCCTCGTTTTAATATTTACTATACTTATAGTATACCCTATCTTATACTTAAAGTATAGCTTTATTTCACTTTAATTAAATAAAATAATAGTATACTTTTAGTATAAACTTATGATATACTTAAAGTAGCAGATAATTTTTTGACCGAAAAGAATTGTTAATTATAACTAAAAAAAAGAGCCATATTGCTATGACTCTTTCTTTATTTTTGTTGTTTAGTCTAGCCTTGACCCAGTAGATGCTTGAATACCAGCTTTTTTCAAAACTTGTGCATAAGCACTAGCACCAGCCTCATGTATCATTATACATTGCCCATTGTAATCTGCTGGTTTCCATAGGTAATAAGATTTCTCATAACCACTCCAACTGTACCCAAGTTTTTCAAGTTGTTTACCTGTTTCAGAGTTTTTTCTTACTCCATGAACATTTACCCATGCAAATCCACAAGCAAGTTCAGGCTCTCCATGTTCCTCTAATGCTTTTTCAATAGCTTTTTTAGAAACTTTTAAAGCCCAATCGTGTGTTTCCTTAAAATTAATATGTGTATATTCTTCTTTAAGGTTTTTACGATACTCACTTCTTTTTTTAGCATTTTCCTGAACAGATACTTTACTATCTATTCTATCCATAACAAATTGATGAACAGCACTGCATAATTTTTCTGTATCTGTCCAACGACCATAAATGTCAGATGGTCTAAAATAAAATTCCTTTAAAGGTTTATATCCTTTCATTGGCATTATATAAAGAGCATTATATTTATGTTGCTCACCATATCTTTTTATTGGATTTACAGTTGTAAATAAAAGAACATCTGCTTGTTCTAACTGTTTTGCTGTTGTTTCACCAAAGCTGTCAAGTTGTTTCCAATCATAATGTTTGTTTTCTCTTATCATTTTATATTTTTCTAATTTTTTTATCATTTTTTCTATCCTCGTTTTAAGTTTAATTTAGGAGTCTTTTTATCAACTCCAATATACAATATATTATACTTAAAGTATAAAGTAAAGGGTATTTAATTAAATAAATGAAAATAATAGACTTATTTTATTAAATATGGTTAAAATACCTGTATATTTACTAACTTTTTGGGTGGTTAAATGGACAATAGTCAAATACAAGAGGATTTAGAACAATTAAAAGAGATGATTACAGATGTACCCTGTGATTTTAAACAATTAGATACAGAAGAAGATGGTACATTCGAGGGTTATGGCTCGGTATTTAACAACAAAGATTTAGGAAATGATGTCATTCGCAAGGGTGCATTTGCTAACACACTCAAATATAGAAAACCAAAACAAGTAAAATTATTATATCAACACAAAACAGATGAGCCGATAGGTGTCATTGACTCTTTAGAAGAAGATAATAAAGGGTTATACATCAAAGGCAGATTAGCAATGGGTACACAAAAAGGTCGTGAAGTTTACGAGCTTATGAAAATGGGTGCTTTAGATTCTATGTCAATAGGATATAGACTATCACCTGATGATTATAAATATGACCCAAAGCAGAAGAAAAGAATAATTAAATCTGTAGACTTAATGGAAATATCATTAGTCACTTTTCCAATGAATCCGAAAGCGAAGATAACAAAAGTTAAATTTGCTGAAATGAGTGTAAGAGAAATAGAAGAACACCTTCGGGATGTAGGTTGTGAGTCTAGGACTGTTGCACAAAAAACTGCTGAAGTGCTTTACAAATCATATCGGAGTGATGAGCAACGAGATGTTGTTGAAAGCATGAATCAGTTAATTAATACAATTAAACCATAAGAGGTTATTATGTCTGAAGAAATTAATGATGTAATTGATAATCTAGGTAAATCTTTTGAAGATTTTAAAAGTGAAAACCAAAAGAATATTGATGAAATCAAAAAAAATGGTGTCGCTGACCCTATTCTTCAAGCAAAGGTAGATAAACTTGCAGATGATGTTGCTACGAAAGCAGAACTGAAACAAGATGCCGAGCTTAAAGAACAAGGATTAGAAGATGCTAAAAAAAGATTAGATGCTTTAGAAACTAAATTAGCAAGACCTGAATCAGGACTTGAAACTAAAGAAGTTGATTTACAAATGAAAGCATTTGGTAAATATTTAAGGTCACAAGAGTTAGACCCTGAAGAAACAAAAGCACTTTATGAGTCAGATGATTCATTAGGTGGTTACTACTGTCCAACAGAATATGTTGCAGAACTTATTAAGTCTGTAACTGAGTTCTCGCCAATGAGGTCTATCGTTAAAGTTAGAAGCACCGATAAGAGAGGGATTGAAGTTCCTAAAAGAACTGGTCAATTCACAGCTCAATGGGTTGCTGAAACTGCAACTAGAACTGAAACAACTGGTTACACCACAGGCTTAATGTCTATAGATGCTAACGAGTGTTATGCAATGGTTGATATGTCACAAGCAATGTTAGAAGATTCTGCATTCAACATGGAGTCAGAAATGGCTACTGAGTTTGCTGAACAATTTGCAGTTGCAGAGGGCGAAGCAATCGTTTCAGGTAATGGAGTTGGTAAACCTTTAGGAATTACAGATGCCTCATCAGGTGTTGGTAGTACCAATTCAGGAAATGCTAATCTTTTAACTGCAAATGGTCTTTATGACTTAATCTATGCACTTAAATCTGACTACCTAAGAAACTCAAGGTTCGTAATGAACAGAGCAACTTTCGCAGATATTCTTCAATTAGAAGATACTGCTGGTCAAAAAGTATTTCATGTTGGTTTAAATTTAGTATCAGGAGCACCAAGCACTATCGCTGGTTATACTTATGTATTAGCTAAAGATATGCCTAATGTTTCTGCTGGAACTAAACCTATCGCTTTCGGAGATTTCTCTAGAGCATACACTTTAGTGGACAGAGTAAATATGTCAATAGTTCGTGACCCATTCACACAACAACATTTGGGTAATGTTCGTTATACTGCCAGACGTAGAGTTGGTGGAATGGTTGTATTGCCTGAGGCGATTCAACTACAAAACATATCTACATAAGATAGGAGAACTTTATTATGAGAGATTTGGCTAATAATATAAATGTAGAAGTAGGTTTAGTACCAGTTTTGGTAACTGCTGACACAAACTGTGCAAGTATAGACTTGTCTGATGTTATGTCTTGTGCCTTTGTTGTAAACACAGGCATAGAGGGTGTAACATTGAGCAGTAGTGTTAAGTTTGAGTTCTATTTAGAAGAATCTGATGATGACTCAACCTTTACTGCTGTAACAAGTAGTAAATCTGTTACAGGTAAAGCTGTTACAGGTACAGGTATCTTTTTAACTTTAGATGCAAATAGTGAAACACCACAAATAACTACTATTGGTTATATTGGTGGGAAAGCATTCGCTAGAGTTAGAATAGATGCAACTGGCTCACATTCAACTGGCACTCCTATGAGTGTTACCAATATTCTTGGTGACTTCAAAGATGCCACTGATAGTTACTCAGTAAATACATAAATAATTGACACCTTGTGTGTCTTAGAATGTGAGAGTGTTTCACATCATTGTTTTCACTCTCCATTCGCTTTAGGAGATAAATATGCAAATTAAAATGATGGTTGATGCTTTTGGAAGTGGTAATAAAAGTGGTAATGCTAGTGTTGAATATAAAGAGGGTACTATAATTGACTGTAAAGAAGAATGGCAAGTCACATTAGGACATTCTTTTGTTGAATCAGGTTTTGCTATGTTAGTCAAAATCACAGAACCGACTGAAACAAAAGCAGTTAAAAAGAAAGTAGCAAAGAAAAAAGCAACTAAAAAGAAATAATGAACTATGTCAAGAAGTATAGGTTCAGCATTTGGTACACAGCTTACTAGTGGAAGTCTAAGACCATTTTATGCAATTAAAATGAATTTCACTAGTGGCACTTTATTGTTAGCCACCACATATGCTGACTTAGTTATAGGTGGTAACACTTATTTAGGTTCAGGACATATATTATCAATATCTCCAATCGTTGAAACCTCAGACACAAGAGCCAGTGGAATTGAAATAAAATTAAATGGTTTGGATTCATCGATACTATCTGCTGGTTTAACAGAAGATACTCAAGGAATGGTAGTAGAGGTTCATTTCGGTGTATTAACTACCACGAATAATGCTGATGCTATTGTCGATACACCTTATCAAATTTTCTCAGGTTTTATTGATGCCATGATACTCACAGATGGTGGGGAACAATCTGTTTTAACATTTACAGTAGAAAATAAATTAATTACATTAGAAAGACCCACAGATAGAAGATACACCGACCAAGACCAACAAAATTTATTCTCAGGAGATAAAGGTTGTAATTTTGTAGCATCATTACAAGATAAAGCAATAGCATGGGGTTCAGGTGTTGAAGTACCTAGAAAAAATACATGAATGAAAGAGAAGAAGTTGTGCAATTATATCAAAAGTTTGATAAATATAAAGAACTCACAAAGGAACAGCTTTTGTGTCACATTGATAAATCATTTCAATTAAATCAATTTAAAGTACAAAGAAATAAAGATTCTATAGTATCTTTCACAAGCTGGGCATTTATGAGTGAAACACATGAAGAACATTATAAAAAAACAGGTCAAGTGTTATTTAATTTTTGGAATAGTGGCGATAGATGTTGGATAATAGATTCTATAGTGCATGATGATAATTTTGATGATGTTTATAATTGGGCAAAGGAATATTTTGGTAAAGAATTAAATGTAGAATCAGTTTCATGGCTTAGAATTAGAGGAATCGCAGAGATTAGCGAACAAAAAACAATTTACAATAGGAATAGATAATGGGAAGTGTAGTTAATACAATTTTAGCAGTTGTCGTTATAGCTATTTCAGTTATGTACCCACCTGTCGGTCTTGCAGTTGGAGGTGGATTTACATTTAGTGCTTTTAATTTTGCTATTGTTGTTGGGGCAACAATGGTGGCTGGTGCTTTGAGTGTTAAACCAAAAATAAAAAATAGCTCATTACAACAAGCATCTTATCAAACACAAACAGCTAATCGTTCTACAATGTTAAGGCAACCTATTATTTCTAGGGAAACAGTTTATGGTATAACTAAGAAATCAGGTGGAATATTATTCGTAGAAACTTCTGATAACAATAAATATGTTCATATGATTATTCAAGTTGCTAGTCATGAAGTTCAATCATTTGATGAGGTTTACTTTAATGATGAAGAACTAACATTATCATCTTCTGGAAATGATGAGAATGGTATTGCAAGATTTAATGTCACATCACCAAGCACTTATGCAACAGATTCAATATATGAAGATGGCAGAAAGACTGTAAGAATAAAACTTCATAAAGGCTCAAATGACCAACTCGCAGATGCAGATTTAGTAGCTGAATGTGAAAAATGGACTGATGAACATAGACTAAGAGGCATTGCATATATTTATGTAAGATTAGCTTATGACCCTGATGTTTTTCAAGGTATTCCAAACATAAGTGCTGTTATCAAAGGTAAAAAAATATTAGATATTAGAAATAGCTCAACTGCTTTTTCATCTAATCCAGCACTGGTTTTATACGATTATTTAACAGATGTGAATTTAGGATTAGGAATTGACACTGTTAATATTGATACAGCATCATTCACCTCTTTAGCCAATTTATGTGATACGACTGTTCCTTTATCTGCTGGTGGAACTGAAAAAAAATACGAATCTCATGGCATAATATTTTCAGATATTGCACCTATGGAGAACATTGACAATATTTTAACTTCTTTTATTGGAACATTAGCATATTCTAATGGTAAATTTACATTGTCAGGTGGTCAATTTACATCTCCTAGTGTTAGCTTAGATGAATCTGATTTTGTAGCTGAATTAAGATTAGTAGCCAAACAATCAAGAAAAGATATGTTCAACACTGTTAAAGGATTATTTACTAGTGATGAGTCTAATTGGCAACCTACAGATTATCCTATGGTCACTTCTTCAACTTTTGTAGAGGGAGATGGAGAAGTTATTTTCGCTGATATTGATTTACCTTTTACCAAATCAAGCACTATGGCTCAAAGACTTGCGAAAATAGTTCTTTTTAAAAACAGACAACAAATGTCATTAAGTTGTCAAGTAAATATGAATGCATTCACTTTACAAGTTGGTGATACAGTACGAATATCTAATACAAGACTTGGATTTGATAATAAAATTTTTGAAGTTGCAGATTGGTCTTTTTCTCTTTCAAGAGAAATGACTATAGAACTATCTTTACAAGAAACATCATCAGCAGTTTATGACTGGGATGCAGAAGAAAAAGAATTTTCTTTAGATAATACAACATTGCCAAGACCAACAGATGTATCTCCACCAAGTATTATTGCAACAGATGAATTAAGAGCCTATGCAGAAACACCAATTGCTGTATTGATTGTAACTTGCTCATCTAATCAGGGAACAACAAATGAATTTGAAGTAGAGGCACAAAACACTAATGAAGTTAGTGGACAATTTATTAATCTAGGAAAATCTCGTGGAAATATATTTGAATTAGTAAATGCTCAAGATGGTTCTATATATAATATAAGAGCAAGGTCTGTTAATGCTTTCAATGTTTATTCTTCTTTTACTACTATTCAACATACTGTAATTGGTAAAACTGCACCACCATCAGATGTAACTAATTTCTCAGTTAATATTATTAATGGTATGGCAGAATTATCGTGGACACCAATAACTGATTTAGATTTATCACATTATGTTATTAGACATACACCTGATACAGCATCTCCTACTTTTGAAGAGGGAATGATATTAGCTGAAAAAGTATCTAAACCAGCCTCGACAGTTTCTCTACCAGCAAGAAATGGTACATATATGATAAAAGCCATAGATGTATTAGGAATATCAAGTCTTAATTCAACAAAGTCAGTAGTCATATTGAATCAGATTGATTATAACTTTAATGTTGTAACAACCTCAACACAATCCCCAAATTTTACTGCTGGAATTAAAAATGAGGTCGAAGTATTTACAAGAGAGGGTGTGAATTTTTTACAATTACTAACAGGAGAATTATTTGATGATGCAAGTGGACTCTTTGATGCTCAATCAGGAAATTTTGATGATGGTGGAAACACAGCAGATAACATAGAGGGTTTCTATGATTTTCCAGTAATAGATACAGGTGGCATATTCACATCAAGAGTGACTGTAAATTGTGCCTTTACTAGGTTTGACCCAACAACCTTATTTGATGCTTTTGGGGGCAATTTCGACTCGAGAGAGGGTCTTTTTGATGGTTCTTATGCAGAATTTGATGATGTTAATGTCCAAATAAGAATATCTTTGAGTAATGATAATAGTACATATACAGATTATAGAAATTATATATTAGGAGATTATAAAGCAAGATATATTAAACTGAGAGCAATTTTAACAACAACAACTGTTACTTCAGCACCAGCAATAACTGTATTATCAGCAACAGTAGATATGCCTGACAGAACTTTTGGAGATGGAACTATCTCTAGTGGAACTTCTAGTAGTGGGAAAGTAATAACTTACAGTCCAGCATTTAAAGAAGTTCAAGCATTAGGAATCTCAGCTAATAATTTAGCGACAGGTGATTTTTATGAAATAACTAATAAGACAGCAACAGGTTTTACTATTAAATTTAAAAATTCAAGTAATGCAGTTGTTGATAGAACTTTTGACTATGTAGCAAAAGGTTATGGAAACCTTGAAAGCAGTTAGTAAGTATGCAAAAATTAAACAAATTGGAGTTTATATATAAATGAGCCAACACGATTATGATATAGCGAATCAGACATTTCCTAATACAAGGTCTGACTTAAATCTTGCCCTGAAAGCATTAGCGAGTACATCAAGTGGCAGTTCTGCACCAAGCACAACTTATGCCAATCAATTATGGTATGACACAAGTGCCAATATTCTTTATATAAGAAATGAGGATAATGATGCCAATATTACGATTATGGCATTAGACCAAGCTAATGATACTGTTGAATTTTTTAAAGCAGATTCTATAAGAACAGCATTAATTGAATTCACAGATGGTGATGATGCTTTAAGTATTGCAGATGGTGGTGCTTTAACTACTGCTGGAAATTTATCTATTGGTGGCTCTAATAACGAATTAAGATTTTATGAGGGTGCAAACTATGTAGGTTTTGAAGCACCAGCTTTATCAGGTGATAAAATTTGGGTTCTACCTAGTGCTGATGGCTCTGCTAATCAAGTTATAAAAACAAATGGTTCAGGTACTTTAAGTTTTACAGACCAAGCAACAAACACTAATCCTACAATATCAGGAATTTCACCAACTGTAATACTTAATGCAGTAGCAACCAATGTGACAATATCAGGTGCAAACTTTGTAAGTGTTCCAAATGTTGAGGCTATGTCAAGTGCTGGTGCAATCGTATCTGCTAATTCGGTAACATTTACTAATGCAACAACTCTTGTTGCTAATTTTACTTTACCAACACAAACATATTTTATTCGTGTTGAGAATCCTGATGGTTTAGCAGTTCGTTCAGGTTCAGCATTGTTAAATTCTTCACCAGCACCAGTTTGGCAAACAGCAAGTGGCACATTAGGAACTTTTTCTGCTGGTGATACTATATCACGACAAGTAACTGCAACAGGTGATGGTACTCTTGCTTACAGTGTTGCTAGTGGTAGTTTAGCTGGTGGACTATCATTAAATACAGCTAATGGAACAATAAGTGGCACAAACTCAGGAACTTCTGTGACTACTACTTTTACTGCAACAATTCGTGTCACTGATGGTGATGGTCAAACTTCAGATAGAAGTTTTAGTATGACAATAGAAGTAGGAATGCAAAATTCAGGACAATGGAATCCATAGGAGAATATAATGGCATCATATTTAAGCAAAGATTTTACGAGTACATCAACTAATGCAAAAAAGTTTACTGTATCTATGTGGTTCAAATTAAATAGAACAAATGCAAATCAGACTTTATTATCAAACACTAATACTGGTGGTAATCAATTTAGTATTGATTACAGGTCAGATAAAAAGATAGGAGTTATTGGTTATATAAGTGGTGGAGTAACCCATAACCATGAAACAAGTCGATTACTTTTAGATTTAACATCTTGGTATCACCTTGTTGTTGCTGGTGATAGTACCTTATCTACTTCTACAGATAGATTAAAAATTTATATAAATGGTGAAAGACTAACAAGTTTTTCTAGTGCAACAGCTATAACTCAAAACAATGATTATGAGCTTAATAAAGAAATGTCAGGCACATCTAATGGTTGGCATATTGGTTATAATGCTAGTGGAAATCAATTCTTAGGTGTTATGACTCATGTTCATAACATAGATGGATTAGCTTATGCACCTACAGTATTCGGTGAAACTGACAGCACCAGTGGTGGTTGGAAAGGAATCCTAGCTCCGAGTGTGACTTATGGAACTAATGGTTGGTTTATGAAAATGGAAAATGCTGGAGCTATGGGTACTGACTCATCAGGCAATGGAACTACCTTTACAGTTAATGGAGATTTAAAACAATCACCTGATACCCCTAGTAATAATTTTTGTCAATTAGATGGCAACCAATCATATGATATTGGTACTTTAGAATATGCTGGTACAGCTTATCTAGGAAATTCAACTAATGCTAGAGGTATAAATAGCACACAAATGTTTAAGAATGGTAAGTGGTATGCAGAGTTTAAACCAGCTGGTAGTAACACACAAGCAAATGGTACTACAATATCAATTCAAAAAAATGGTACTCATGCTAACAGAAGATGGAGAAATCAGGGTACTAGTGCAATTCCAGGTTCTGAAACAGGTTCAAATGGTTGCGAAGCAATTACTTATCAACCTATGACTGGCACACCAAACTTAATTGATGATGGTGGTGGTGGAACTGTAAACTATGGCGTTCAAGCAAGTGCTAACGATATCATTATGATGGCAGTAGATTTATCATCAGCAACTTCTAAGATATGGTTTGGTAAAAATGGCACATGGTTCTCTGCACCCGGAACTTCCAATGTAGGAAACCCAGCAACAGGTGCTAATGCTGGATTATCGTTTGCTAAAGGAGATGATTTTTGGGGAGTAAATATTACAGTAGTAGAAAATAGTGATGGAACAGATAAACATACATTCTGCAATTTTGGTAATGGATATTTTGGAGCAACAGCAGTAAGCAGTGGCAATGCAGATGACAATTCAGTCGGTATATTTGAATATGATGTACCAGCAGGATTTTTTGCAATCTGCACAAAGAATATTAAGACTTATGGATAGGAGATAACATGGCATTTACAACAATAGCAAAAGCATCAGTACACTTTGACTGCCCTACATGGACAGGAAGCGATAGCACAACTACGATTAATGGCATGGGTTTCAAACCTGATTCACTTTGGATTAAAAACTACAGTGCTACTGGACACCCAGTTTTTAATAACTCATCTCTTGGAGTAGCTAAGAATTGGATTCCTAGTGGAAACAATTCTGTTGACACAACAACTTATGTGGCTAGTTATACATCAGATGGATTTACTTTGACTGGAAATATAGCAAATACTAATGATGCTAGTGATAGTTATGTTGGTGCTTGTTGGAAAGCAAATGGTGGAACTACATCTACAAATACAAGTGGAGCTACCAACTCTACAGTACAAGCAAACACTACTTCTGGATTTTCTGTTGTTAACTGGACAGGTACAGGTGGAACAACCACATTAGGTCATGGTCTTGGTGTTGCACCTAAATTTATTATTGCTAAGAATAATGCAGAGGCAGATAGAGGTTGTATTTTAAACATGAGTACAAACTTTGTAGCAGACCCTCAAACCGATAGCATACAATTTGCACCAAATGGTGGAAGAACACTAGATGAGGCAGATAAATGGGGAGATACAGCTCCTACTTCATCTGTATTTACAATAGGCTCTAGCGTTTTAATTAATGAAAGTGGTGATGAATGTTTTGCTTATTGTTTTGCAGAAATACAAGGATTCAGTAAATTTGGATATTATTCAGGCACAGGAAATGTTGCCGGAACTAAAGTCTATTGTGGATTTAGACCTAAATGGATAATGATTAAAAATTCAGATGAAGCAGAAAACTGGACAGTAAAAGTAGATGGTTTAACAGGTTATGGATTAGGTGGCACAAAAACAAGGTCACTTAAATTTGATGATAATAGTAGCAGTACGAACTGTACAGTTAACTTTGAAAGCAATGGATTTAGATTGACAACGAATGATGGTAAAGCTAATGGTGAAAATACTAAATATTTATATATGGCTTTTGCTGAAATGCCAATGGTATCAACTAATGGAACAATATCACTAGCAACATGAAAGTTACTAACGAAAAATTATTTGAGATGATGGTTCAACTTGATGTGAAAATGTTAAAGATGGATAATAGACTAATGAAAGTAGAGGCAGTCATGAATAAAGGTAGAGGTGCAATTACATTATTAGCATGGCTCGGTGGTATTACTGCTATCGTAATTGGATATTTCTATAAGGAGTAATTATGGCTGGATTAAAAATACAAACAGCTCAAACAGACTTTGCAGTAACTTTAGCAGAATTAAAAGCATACCTAAAAGTAGACTCTACAGATGATGATACAGTTTTAGGAATCATAAGATTAACTGTAGATTCATGGGCAAAAGAATATACCCACAGAACATTATGCACAACTACATACGAATTATTTATTGATGATTTATCAGATTCTAATGTTCCAATACAAGAAGGAATGTATACTGGCATTGATATGGTTTATTCTAAAAGACCAATAATATTACCTTTCTCACCTGTCGCATCAATAAGTCATGTTAAATATTATTCAGATGATGATACAGCAACAACATGGGCAACTTCTAATTATAGATTAGATAATGCGAGTGTTCCAAGCAGATTTACTTTGCAAACAGGTTCAACTTACCCAACAGGGATAAGACCAGTCAATGGTTTTGAAATTAAATATGTTGCTGGTTATGGAGATAACACTGCTATTCCAAAACAAATTAAAATGGCTTGTCTTATTTATGCGAGTTATATTTTTGAGAATAGAGGAGATAACGAAAAAAATATAAAAGCCCCATACTCTGCAACTTCTTTGTTAGAGCCATATGTAGTAAAACAATTATCAACAAATCCTTATAAAACAAATTCAAAATATAGATATGGAGTCATTGGCTAATTATGTATCTTGGCGAGTTCAGAAATAGAGTCGCTTTACAAACACTGGGTGGTGGAACAGACTCAGGTGGTGGTCAAGCAACAACATGGTCTACTGCTACAACAGTATGGAGTAAAGTAGAAAATCTATCAGGTTCAGAGGGTTTATTTGGCGACCAAATCAGAGGAACAGGAAGTTTTAAATTTACAATAAGATATTACTCAGCACTAACAACCAAGTATAGACTTCTTTATCGTTCTAAAGGATTTGAGATTACTAATGTAAAAATTGTAGATGAGGGTAAAGAAAGATATCAAGAGATTACTGCTACAGAGGGGGTTGCTTTTGGGAATTAGAGTAGAAGTAAAATCGAATATTCGTAAGAGAGTTGATTTTGTAAACAAACAATTTGCAACTAGACAGAATCGTTGGGTAGATGCTACAGGTAGTTATTTTAGAAATCAAATAGCATTAGAAATGACACTTTCACCAGCTACAGGTAAAACTAGAACAAAAGAAAATGGTGTTCAACATACCTCATCATCAGTAGGAAATCCACCAAGAGTAGATACAGGAATGTTAAGAAGTAGCATACAATATAAAAGAATTAGACAAGGTTTAGGATTAGTCAGTACAAATATAGATTATGGAGAAGATTTAGAAACTAAATTTAAAAGATATTTTATGGGTAAACAAAGTAAAGCATATAGAAATACCAAGATATTTGGAAAGATGTTCGCTAAGAACTTAGGACTTAGATAATGGGATTTCACTCTTTTGACTTACAGACTGCGATTTTTAGTTTACTTTCAGGCGACAGTACATTAGATGGTTTGGTAGGAAATAATAAAATATTTGATTCTACAGCACCCCAAGATACAGCATATCCTTATGTAATTATTGGAACTGAATCAATAACTAATGTCGGAACTAAAACCTTAGATGGCAATATATATAATATAAATATAGAAGTTTGGTCACAATATCGTGGTCAAAAGCAAATCAAAGAGGTTATGGAAAGAATTTACAACTTAGTAAATAATGCTACAATATCTGTAAGTGGGGCATCATCTGTTATGAGTTATGTAAATAATGCAACAACAATGACAGAGGTTGATGGTATCACAAGACATGGTATAGTGAATATAGACTTTACTGTATATGACAACTAAATAGGAGTAATAAAATGGCAGTCCAAAAAGGTAGTGCAGTTTTAATGAAGATAGGTAATGCTGGAAGTCCTGAGGCTTTTACTACCATTGGTGCTTTAAGAAGTACATCTATCACAATTAATTCTGAACAAATAGACATAACAAATAAAGACTCATCAAGAGTAAGAACATTATTAGCTGGTGCTGGTATTAAATCATTTAGTATTTCAGGAAGTGGAATATTTGATGATGGTGCTACACATCAATCAGTATTGACTGCTTTTAGTGCCTCAACATTTTCAAATTTTCAATTCTTAGTTCCTGATTATAATACTTTCACAGGTGCATTTCAGGTCACAAGCATGGAATATTCAGGCGAATATAATGATTCAGCTCAATATTCTTTATCATTTGAATCTGCTGGTGCAGTAACTATAGCAACAGTCTAGGAGTAATGTAATGTGGCAAGAAACAGAAATTACTATAAATGGTAAGAAAGTTAATGCACAAGTTAATAAGTCAAACGACATGATAGAAATAGAAATGATGTTTGACTTGAAACTTCTTAAATCTACTAATGTTACGATAGATTCAAAAGATTATAAAATTGAATCTATAGAAGATGTAGGAGAAAGAGGAGAAACTTTAAAAATAACAATCGAGGATAAAAACAATGACAAACCTATTAAAAGCAGAAACGACACTAAAATTTCCAAATGATGTAAGTTATAAAGCGAAAATGTCGCTTGATACTATCATGGCGATTGAGAGTGCTTTAGGAACTTCTATACTTAAAGTAGCTAATAAATTATCTACTGGTGAGTTAAGTCTTATGGAAATTATAACTATAATGACTTTAAGCATTCGTGCTGGTGGAAATGATATAAAAGATTCAGATGTAAAAAAATTAGTTTCTGATTTAGGACTTATAGAATCTATTAAAACTGCTGGAGATTTACTTACATTAGCCTTAGACACTGGCGAAAAGGAAGATGAAAAAAAAAGCGAGTCATAAAAGGAAGTGAAGTTCTCCCTGTAGAAAGATGGTTTGAAGTCTGTGTTGGTATGATGCACTTATCTCCTGAGTGCTTTTGGAATATGTCAATTAAAGAAATCACTATGGCAATCAATGGTTTTAAAGAATATAATGGAAATAATGACAAACCTATGGAGAAGTCAGAACTAGAAGAATTGAAAGAAATGTACCCTGATTATTAACTCTAGTGTTAATCTGTCAAGGTAATTACCCAGTAAATTTGATAGAAATGAACGAAAACTAAGATATGGCAACAGAATTAGATAAGTTAATTGTTAAAGTTCAAGCTGACATCAGCGACTTGCAAAGAGGATTGGCAAAAGCAAATACTGCTGTTGCTGGTGCATCTAAAAAAATGTCAAGTGGTTTCGATAGAGCCAACAAATCATTAGATAAATTTGCAATGACTGCTTTAAAGGTTGGTTCAGTAGTTGCTGGTGCTATTGGTGTTATTGCTGTTAAAGGTTTCGTAGATGTTGCAGTTCAAATAGAAAATCTGAATGTAAGATTAAAAGCATTATTCGGTAGTGCAGAAGAAGGAGCTAAAGCCTTTGACAACATGGCTAAATTTGCATCTAAAGTGCCTTTCAGTCTAGCAGAAATACAAAGAGGTTCAGGCTCGTTAGCTGTAGTATCAGATGATGCTGACCATCTAGCTGAACTCATGGAGATAACTGGTAATGTCGCCTCAATTACAGGATTATCTTTTCAAGCAACAGCAGAACAGATTCAGAGGTCATTCGCTGGTGGTATCGCAAGTGCCGATATGTTCAGAGAGAAAGGTGTCCGACAAATGCTTGGTTTCCAAATGGGTGCTACTGTAAGTATTGAGGAAACTGCCGAGGCATTCTCGAAAGTTTTCGGCAAGGGTGGTAAATTTGGTAATGCTACAGATGAATTAGCTAAGACATTGACTGGTACAGTATCAATGATTGGAGATAAGTTTTTTATTTTTCAAAGAGCAGTAGGTGATGGTTTCTTTGCACAGTTAAAAGATAAGATGAATGACTTTAATAAAGCATTAGAAGAAAACGAACACAAAATAAAAGCATTCGCAAGTGATATTGGAAGTCTATTAGCATCAGCAGTAGAGAATTTCACAACTGCATTATCTTTTTTAGGCACAACTCTGAAAGTTGTATTTTCTTTAATGGTCGCTACTTTTGGTGTAAATATGGCAGTTGCATTATTTAATATAAAAAAAGGAATCGAGAAAGCAACTAAGTCATTAATAGCTTTTAAAGTTGCTTTAGTCGCAACTGGTGTTGGTGGTATCGTTATTTTAGTTGCCAAATTAGTGACTGCAGTAGCAGTATTGCTAGGCATTGATATAGCATTAGACAATTATAATAATACTTTAGATAAAAATGCTAGACAACTCAAATTCCAAGAAACTTTAGTTAAAGGTGTCACGAGTGTTTATAATTTAAAAACTGGTGCTATTAGAGAAAGCTCTGAAGTCATGAGTGAGAATAAAAAGAAAGCTATGGCATTAGCTGAAACTATGAAAAAAGTAGAAGATATATTAATAGAAGTCAAAAAATCATTTGAAGATGCTGGTAAATCAATATCAGATGCTTTTGCTACAGCAATCGTTTCAGGTGGTAGTTTTAGAGATGCAATGAAAGATATATTTAGAAGTGTTATCACACAAATAGTTTCAACAATAACTCATGTATTGATTATTAAACCAATTATCGAAGGTTTGACCAAATCATTACAGAATGCTAAATCTGAAATGGCATCACTCGCATCATTCGGTGGTGGTGGTGGTGGTTCATTTCTAGATACAGCTTTAAATGTAGGTCTTAGTTCTTTAGCAGGTGCTTTTGGTGGTAGTTTTGGAACAGGTTCACCAGCAACTGCTGGGGCAAGTGTTCCTGTCAGTAAACAATATGGCTTTTCAGATAGTGCTGTAAAATCATTAATAAATGCTGTACCTAGAGCAAGTGGTGGTTTCGTATCTCCGAGTATGCCATATATGGTAGGAGAAAAAGGAGCAGAATTATTTATGCCTAAATCTGCTGGTACAATTATTCCAAATGATAAAATGGGTGCTGGTGGAGTTACTATCAATCAAAATTTAAATTTTTCAACAGGAATCGTCCCCACAGTTAGAGCAGAGGTTCAAAACTTAATGCCTCAGATAAAAAAAGAAACTGTAAGTGCAGTAGCAGAGGCAAGAACTCGTGGTGGTGCTTTTGCTAGGACATTTGGTGCATAATGACTGAGCCAACTTACCCATTAACTATGCCAACTTCTCCGAGTAATTTTAAAACTTCGGAATGGAGAATACAAAGAGCAGTTTCAGTTAGTGTATCTCCATACAATTATAAATCTACAACATCAGATTTTGGTGGTTCAGTTTGGACTACAACAGTTGAATTACCACCAATGTTGCGAGAACAAGCTGTAGCATGGCAAGTATTTTTTATGCAACTTCATGGAAATTTCGGAACATTTTTATTGGGCGACCCTGATGCTAAAACTATTCGTGGTGGATTAGATTCTGTAATAAATGTTAATGGAACATTTTCTGTTGGTGCATATTCTATTGGAATAGAAAATGCTACAGCAAGTACATTGATTTTTAAAGCTGGTGATTATATTCAATTTGGAACAGGTGCTAATTCAAAACTTCACATGATAGTTTCAGATTGTACCTCTAATGGGAGTGGTCAGGCAACTGTAGAAATTGAGCCAAGATTAAAAACAGCATTAGCAAATGATTCAGCTATTGTTTATGAAAATACAAAAGCTGTGATGAGAATGGAAAGTGCAGAATTATCTTGGACAGCAGACCAAATTTCTTTATATGGCATTTCTTTTAGCTGTGGTGAAGTAATATAGTATATTCATACTGATTTAAGATAAAACAGTCAAAATGAGTCTATTAAGAGCCTCACACAGCATATTAATTCTAAATTAACACCTAAATTCTAACTCAATAAAAATAACTATATACTTTTAGTATAAAGTATGATATCATTGTATTGTAAACTAAATAAAACGAGGAAAATTATGAAAATTGAACTAACAAAAGTTGAAGCAGATTTAATAGTCTATGCTCTAATCCATGTAAATGATTCGCATGATAATGGTGAACTTAAAAGCTCATATATATCAGCTCATAAAAACACTTTAGAGGGTTTGACTAGGCATGTTTATGAAACGCTAAAAGAGGACTAGTTATACTGATGAGGATTCTATATCCGAAACGCCGTGAGGCGTCTATAACAACAAGAGGAAAACAAATGGAAAAAAATAAAAAATATATAATAACCAAACTTATGTATAGAGATAGGAAAGGAAGAAATGCTGTATCAAATTGTGTGTACGATAACAGAGATGAGGCAGTAGAGCAGTTAAAAGTTTGGTACATAAATAACTACGAGGAAATATACTTAGGAGCAAATCCAAATCATCTACCTATTGAGATATATGCATGGAATACATATCAAGTATTGATAGAGGAGTATGATTCATGGAGTAAACTTCATAAAGATGGCTCATTGAATGGAGATTGGGTAGGCAAAAAAGTAAACTAATAAATAATAGTTATTGGGATAATGGATTATCCCTTTTTGCTTTCATCTCCGATACTATCGCATTAAGGACTTTGATTTCTGCCTCATTGATAGCGATTTGTTGCTCTAATGGTTTAATATCAGGTGCAGACTTGGACTCTAGCACATCAATCCTTTGAATTAATTGACCTTGAAATACGAACAAACCAGCAAATGTAATTACTAATCCTATCCCTGTTGCTATTGTTTTAATATCCACGAATCTTCCTCAAATGTTCAACTGCTCTTATGGTGTTTGCTTTAGCCTCATCAACTTTTTCTTGATACTGACTAAACTCATCATTATAAATGACTTGGCTCTGTTGATAAATATTTCTGTTATCAACATATTCTCTGAGTTCATCATAACTTCCACCATTCATAATAGTTTGATTATTAAACAAATTATTATTGATAGAACTGTAACTGTCAATATTTATCTTTGATTGCATAGCTTTAGCAACAATAATATTAGTCACAACTAATTGCTTATCAATTTCTTTAACCACTTCGGCAACTTTTGTTGCAATTTTTTCCACTGAAATAGATTCGATAGTTTGTTCAGAAACTTCTGTGCTGTTAGTATCAGTTTCACTATCCACATTGCTTTCCGATAATTGTTGTTCGCTTTCGTTATCGCTTGAGTTAGATTCTTCACTTCCTGTTCTTGTTTCGTTACTAGATTCGGATTGAGCTGTTTCTGTTTCTTGAACATCTGTTTCTTCAACTGATTCTCTAGCATTATTTTCTGATGGCTCATTTGACTCGTTGGTTTCTTCGGCAACAACTTCTTCTTCTGTTGATTCACTATTTCCTGTGCTAACTTCTTCTCGAACAGGTTGTCGTTCAGTGACTCTTTCAGAGTTTGAGGTTTCTGTAATTTCTTCTGCGAGAGCAACGACTTCTGTTGCTTTAGGTTCTTCTTCAAGGATTTCGACTTCTGTTGAGAATGATTCGAGGGTCTTTGGTTCTTCATATTCTTCTATTATACTCTCCATTGATATTTCTTCAAAACTTTCTATTGGTGGTAACTCGCTTAACTCTATTGTTTCTATAGGCTCAAAAAACAAATTAATGACACCAGTATTTATTTCTTGTTCTTTAATTTCTTCAAAAAATATTTCTTCAAACATTTCGACAATCATTTCAGGTTCTTCAAATACTTCAAAATTAAATTGTTCTATAGGTGAAAACTCTATAGTTTCTACCTGTTGCTCTATAGTATTGCCTACTGTTTTGTTTATTTCTGATATAGTGCTTTGCTGAGTAACTGACAAAAGACTATGTTCAATGGTTAGTGTAGGATTTTTTAAATCTATTGCTCTGTGAGATGTAGATTGAGATGATTCAGCAAAATCAAATCTCACTTTAATATTGTAATCACTTTGATTGTTAATGCCTTGTGTATAACTATCAGTATATGTTGAATAACTACCACAGTTATATCCATTACAACCAGCGATAGCTAAATCTCTTATCTGTGTAGTAACTGTTCCACTTGCATCAGTTATAGTCTGAGTCATTTTAATTTCTTGGTCGTATTGATTCCAACCCCACATGTCAGCACCAAGTGTTGATGTCCAACCACCATTGATTTGTGATTGGTTTAGTGTATCTCCTAGCGTAACTGTGTTTTCTATAAAATCACCATGCACACCAGCAACAATACTGTTGCCATGATTGTGTGATGGGTCGTTACAATTCCAACCACCATGTTCTTGATTGTTGTTAAAAAATTGTTGATTCAAAAGATTCCCTGTCTGCTCTGCAAACAGGGTTATAGGAAAAATGAAAATGAATAATATTAAGTATCTCATTCTTTTATCGGTTCGTAAACCCAATTCTCGTTACTTCCATACACTTTCATCTCGCCTAAAGTTACAGAATGACTCGCACAGCTAGATAATATCAATGATAATAGCAATATTCTAATCATTCCAAGTCATGCTGGTTTTATTATCGCCAGTATTTTTCAGTTCAGTTTTTCTTTTTTCAATCCATCTTGCTTTTGCTTTGTCGCCAATTAATCCATCAACTGGACAGGGTGTTCCAGCGTTCATCATGGCTTTCCAAATATTTTCATCTTGACAGGCAAGACTAATTGATGCCACTTTCATGCCCAAACGAAAAAGCATATTTACAGATTTTCTTCTTTGACAATCTAAATCCAAATGGTAAGAGCCAAAACTTCCTGAGAATCCAATAAGTGTAACTCCAGCAGTTAATGGCACGACACAACTATCTTGACCATAGACACTCATGCTTGGTGCAGATGCAGTATTGACTGCTGTTTTAGTATTACTTGAATTATTAGTTTCATTATTTGTCGTACTGTTAGAAGATGAGCCTGATTGATATGTGGTTGCTGACTCATAACCACCAGTGATTGCAGTGTTACTTCCAGCATTGTTGCTTTGTGTATTTGTTGTTGCGCCACTTGATGTCACATCAGCTATAGCATCAGATATCCCATATGCCAATATTATAAATAACATGACAAGTACAACTTCTTTGTAAAAAGTGAACACTGTCCTCATCTCCTTACCAAACTACCACCAAAATACAAACCTACGATACTAGAAACGACATGTGTATCTAATGGAGTTATAACTAGACCAGTCATTGGTTTCCATTGAGTTATGTCTGTGCTTGAGGCAAATATCCACCAACCTTGCATCACCGATTCTGTATAACCAACATAAATTGGCATATCAGAATCAATGAATGGGGCTAACTTAGGCAATACCAAAATAGCAACCACACAAATTAATGCTATCCATCGCCTAGTATTCTTAGTGAAAGGGTCATCAACTGCTCTCGCCTTATCTTTTTGTTTCGCATCAAAATTTGCTCTTTGCATAAGCATCTTTTGTTCATCTGCCTTATCTTTAGATTTCTGTGCCATAATTGATAAGACACCACCGAGAACTGTAGATACAAGCATTGATATTAATTCTATTGGAAACATAATATTCTCACATAGTTATTATAAATAACTTATCAGAAAAATGAGAATAAAAAAAGAGCCACTAAGACTTAAAACGAGGACTTAATGGCTCTCATAGGGTATCGGTACTGCAGTTCGCCTACCCTAATACAAATATCCAAAATATACATATAGCCGAACAAAATAAAAATGCCTTGACTATATCAGGTATTGATTCGCACATATCATTTATCTTATCAAGATTTATCATTGCCTTTTTCCCCATCTTTGTTAAATATTTCTTGAAAAATAGACTCAACTATTTCGCAATATTCTCTATGACTATGTTGGTATTTTGAAATATCAATAGTCTTAACTATCTCTTTGAATCTAATTACATCATCTGTATACACTTCATTATCCTCATAGTATTCATCTGTTTCTCTTTGCATTTACCCACCTCTTTGTTTCTCACTGATAACATTTTGAAAATGCTTTAATGTCGCACAATTCATTTGATGCTCTAATAAAGAAATTTCTTCATCTCCATTATTGTATCTTTTTATATCATTTTCCAAATAGTTTATTACTTTTTCCATATTCATTTGTAGTTCCCCTGTTCTTATAAAAGCTGGAATTAAAT
>Ga0209337_1000109_pt1 | contig 66130 bp, 74 predicted proteins | sample LinPmetageLP53_FD_184044 | JGI IMG/M metagenome (GOLD analysis project Ga0209337, IMG submission 184044) | Marine viral communities from the Pacific Ocean - LP-53 (SPAdes) (version 2) | ecosystem: Environmental > Aquatic > Marine > Oceanic | place: Pacific Ocean | collected 2010-02-08
CTACCTGCCTCCGCCATTCCCGCCTTCCCTCCCGGCATATCGCCGACGCCTGCGGTCCTGCCTTCCTGCCGTCCGGCTCTGCCGATCTGCCGTTCTGCCTCCCGTCCTTCCTCCCGGCTCCGGCTCCGGCTATGCCTTCCCGCCTTCCCGCCTTCCTTCCGACGTCCGCCCCTCCGCCGGCGTTCACTTGCGCAACCACTCAGCCAATAGCATCCGCTCCTGCCTCCGCCCCGGCGATACCTCCGATGCCATCCCGGCGCCGTCTCACCGCTTCCCCCGGCCATGCTTTCAAGTGTACGCGTGAGCCGTCAAACAAAAAGGCCACCCCGTGAAGGGTGACCCTGTTTGCACAGTGGCTGTGCTACTTGAGCAGTTCGCCGATGTCGATCAATCAGCGGCGCCACCCCCCGCGTGCCCGGTCCACCAAGTAGCAGAACTGTGCGCCGATGACGGCGAGGATGAACAGCTGAATCAAGAACACGTCAGGCATTATGCCCCCCAAACAAGTGAGGATTGAAACGCACTGAACATATTTCGCATATGTTCTTCCGCATCCGCGCGGCGTTGCCAATACCCCCGGTGATTAAGGGTGACGGTCTTTCGACCCCTGTCGTATTCCCCCTGCGGTTCTTTGGCTTCGCGTACCTCAATGCACGCATCCACATAGTTTTTCAGTTGTTCAAGTTGGATAGGTGTGAGCCTCATGATGCACCCCCCACCAGCGTCAAGCCGTGGCCGGTTACGTCGTCCTCGTCAGCGTCGAACGCGTTGAGGTCGTCGATCACGAGTGTACCCGCCCACTCCACCTTGCCACTGGCTCGCACCGTGGTGGTCTGCATGAGTGCATCCGCTACGTACAGCAACCGATCCCCGTGTGCGTGGTTCCGTTCCTCGCCCGACATAATCAGGTCCAGCTGTCGAACCATGCAGTCGTACTCCGCTTGGGTCATCCGTTGAAGCGCCCAGTGGAGCACCGCAGTCATGGCCTTTTTGTTGACCGTGCTCCGCTCGTACTCGTAATCAGGTTGCTTGCTGACGTGTCCAGCTACCTCAACCATCCCCGCGACATAGTGCACGCCGGGCGTCAGTTCCTTAGCGGACGCCTTGAGGATTGATCCCCCATCGGCGGCGTGTGGAGCCTTGAGAAGGGCGGCAGCGATGGCCGGTGCGATGTTGTTTGTGTTGTCGTTTTGCATGGTCGTTTTTTCCTTGTTTGAATAGTGAGCGTTCCGCTCGTCTTTAGTGTATTGCGTTGCGGTATAGGGCGCAACGACTTTCCGCCTAAGTGCGGATCTCAGGGGGCGGACACCGGGCCCGCCCCCATCGAACCGATCTCAGAACTCTTGGATCTCAAAGTTGAACGCGGGAATACCGGTCAAGCTACCGCCTGAGGCTTCCACGGCTTCGGTCATGAAGTCCACACCTGCGGCGTCCTGAAACGCGTTGCGCGGGGTGCTGAGGTGGTTGGCACCGGTCAACGCTTGGTAACCGCTGAACAGGTTGCGCTGTCCGTGATCGTCGTGGAGTTGGCCCGAGTGGCATGCGCCCCAGTACTTACGGGCAGCGCTGGCCCGGTGCGGGGTCAGTAGGCCGCGACCCTGGAGGACACCCGAGAAGGCGTGGAACAAGTCGTCGGACATCGGGATCTCTCGGAGTCCCTCAACCCAGCCGATCCGTTTACGGGCGGCTTCGATCTTGCCCATGACCCCAACGCCCACATCATTGAGCGAGTCTGCGAACCGTTGAATTGCGTTGTGGGTATGCTTGATCTTAATGATCTGATCGGCGCTGATCATGCCGTTGGCACAAATAAACGTACCCTGTCCGATCCCCCACTCAACACAGATCGTCCCGTTGTAGCTGGACCGGAACACCACTTCGATCAGCATGCCCGGTACGCCCGACTCCCAAGCGATCCGACCGTACATTTGAGATCCCGCGTTAGCTCCACCATTGAGCGCGTACGTTTCATAGACGGGATCCGATCCGAGCAAGCCCGATACCACATCGCGCAGGTGGTCGATCGGTGTGGCGTAGGCGATCGCGTTGTACACGAGGTTTCCTGTCTTGGGGTGGTAGGTCGACTCGGGGACGGGGACCGCGCATACGTCCTGATAGGTAACTACCTTTGCGTTGCTACCAACGGTGCACAGCGTGCGGTGTTGAGACGCTCCCGACGGTGGAGGGGCGGGGACGGCCCGACGGAGTGAGCTGTCCACCCGAGCGAGGGCCATGGGGGTGATCAGTGAGCGGATGGCTGTCGTGGTTGCAGTTTGAGTTTGCATGTCGTTTTTCCAGTGGGCCCGTTGGCCCGGTTGAGCTGAAGTGCTCCACTCCGTTTTACCGCAGTGGAATCTCGGGGTCAACCACTTTCTTTTGTTATTTTGCAAGTTAGTTTCTAATCGCTGTACGTCTCTGCATTTGAGAGGTCAGCGCCTCAACCACGCAGCTATCTGGTATTGGTTCCCTTATGGTATGCCTTCCCGCGAGTAAGTAAAAGGCGGACATAAAATGTCCGATTCTCACAGGCTGCGTTCTGACTCGCTTTCTGTGTCATCGCATAGGGTACATATTCCGAAGCGGTATAGACCCCATAGCGAGCGGTCCAGAGCTATAGGCATGTCAAGACTTACGACCGCAGTCTACCGCTTAGTAGGTTAGACAACTTGCAACCTGACGCGACCACTCCCGCGATCCGGTGCCCGATGCTTGGGGGCTTGGGGGCTTGGGGGTTGACGAGCCGAACCGATGGGGAATTGATCGACCCTCCCGCGCGCGGGGAAGAGGGGCCGCCACGCTGACCAGTGGAATCAACCCGCCACGCGTCGCACGCCTCAGGGCCGGTCCGCCTGTCCGCCATCGTAGAATCATCGAGACACCCCCCACCCCCCCGATTTGGCCGACGTAGGGTCCCAACCGCAGGGACCGTTCTGCGCACGAGAGGTATTTTTCAAAACACCTTACCAGTGCGGAATAACCAATAATGAGTTATGCTGTTCGCGACTACAGGAGAGCGTATGTCAAAAGATGGAACACTCCGTTTGAATCTCGAACCCGAGCTTCTCAAACGGATCGACAAGTTGATTGAGCCCGTGTCCACATCGGTCGCGGTTCAAGAGTTGGGAACCCGTGTCAGTCGGCACTTGGTGTCTCGCATTGCGTTGTTGCGTGGGATTCGTCTCATGGAGCAGCAGTACAGCGAAGGCACGGAGATTGTGGCTCACGAGAAACCGGTGGTAGCGAAACCAGTGGTGGAGTCTTCGGTGGAGGCAGAGCCCGCTAAGCCGGTAGAGAAGGCGCCGGAGCTAGACGTGGTGTACGACGACAACGGGTTCATCAAGAAGCCCGATGGTTGGGACTTATGGACAGCAAGTTCTGTCCCTGCGGGACACCAGGAGATGCACAGTTACTACGAGGCTAATGGGTGGGGTCGGTACACGGGTAAGTCCGGTAAAGAGGTGATCTCGTTTTACTGGTGCAAGGATCCGTCTTTGCACGAGATTCCTGTGTACGACGGTTTAGACAAGGGCGGTAAGAAGGTGATGATTCAGAAAACGCCTTACGGACCCGGTCACATGATTCCCCACGGATACGGGGCGCAAGGAGCAACATGAATAACGACACACACCCTGACCAGGTAAAAGCCTGGATTCAATCTTGGAACCCTGAAGCGCTGCTCATGGATGGCTTTGATGCTGCTCTTGTTGGCGCGGCATCGCGCCCTGACTTTGGCATGGTTGCTGTTTATGACCGCGATCTCTGCATTGATGTTCTTGTTGACCAAGGCATGTCCAAGGACGACGCTGTGGAGTACTTTGAGTACACCTGTGAGCAATCGTACATGGGCCCCGGCACTCCCATTGTTGGTTGCTTTAACTTTGATGACATTAGCCTTTCTGATGCTCGTTCGTTCTTGTCTGAAGCAGCTGAACAACGCGGGGAGGAGTAGTCATGCCCTTGTACGTGTACAAATGCGAGGACTGCGGGAAGAGAGTTGAGATACTCCAACCGTTCGATGCCCCGATACCAAACTGTGAGCAGTGCCTCTGCCAGATGAAAAAGCAGATTGCGATGACAAGCTTTGCTCTAAAGGGCGGCGGTTGGGCCAAAGACAACTACGGTCTGAAGAATGACTAAGGTGATCGAGTTGTTCCGTCGGTGCTGCATTGAATGCTGTCACATGTGGTTCGTTAAACTCGACTGTCCTGAGTGCGGGGCGCCAGGTGAGCCCATCAACGCATTGCGTCAATCTTGAGTTTGAGGATCTCGTTCTCTCGTTTGACGTAGTCGACTTCTACTTTGAGCCCTGCAACTTCCGTCATCAAGTCGATGATTTGTTGCAGGTGCTCGTCTCTTTCTTCTTCGAGCTTCTCGACTCTTTTGATGAGGTCGTCTCGGTAAAGAGCCTGCTCAGCTTTCTCTTCTTTCTGAACCTCTCGCTTTTGCTTCAGCATGAACTCATAGAACTTAAACGCGCCAGCACTCACCGCGCCTGTAACAACGGCGACAAGTGCGGCAGTGGCAGTTGGTTTATCCACGGAGATCCTTGTGCATTACTTCCATACGCATTTTAACGTATATCCAAACCCACAGGGTAAAGTAGACGCCTGTAACCACAAGGCTGCGCCCAACTTCGCCGGCTGCAAACTCAGGGTCACTGAACACGTTGACCAAGAATCGGGTGGTCGAAAAGATGTACAGCATCAAGTATGTACCAACGAATCGGGAGCAGGACCGGATGTTGGGAAGACTGAACAACATGCCGAGAGCCACCACAAAGTACAGACAGTACTGAAAGTAGGCCCACTCGTTGCCCCCATCGAGGGCCTCGCCGTAGCTCATCCAAAGCACACGGTTGTTGGCAAGGTCAGCGATGTTCCAGAACAACAGAAGGGGTCCGTAGTCGTGGTAGACCAGGATGTCTTTGTATGCTTTGAAGAAACTTCTCATTGAACCACCGTTACCCAATCATAACTTGGAGTCAGCATGCCTGATCATTCCTTAGACGACATCGTCCATTCCATCCAATCAGCTGTCATTGCAGCCACCGACATCGCAGAAAGGCACGAACTCGATTCAATCACCAGCGAGGAGTTTTGGGAGTTAAAGGTAGATGCACAGGGGGACCCAATCACCGATGATGACGGAAGACACATATATGCACCTCGCATGGTCGTTATGGAAATCCCAACATGGGAAGATGGAGCACTGGTACCAAAAAGAGTTCCGGTCCCCCTCCAGTCGCTCACGACGGGTCAAAGCTTGCGTGTGGATACGCTTGAAGTGGAGATGTCTGTTGAGATCTCTGGGCTTACGGCGGATAGCAAAAAAGGTAAGTTGATGGTGCGTCCCTGCGCCAACACGCCATCGTGGTTCAAAAAAGAAAGCAATGCTGCTAAACTCAAGCTGGTTTTCAAGGGCAGTGAACCGCCCGAAGGTTATGCAAGAATCGACGACCAGCTAATCAAGCTGCTTCCATAGGAGCCACTCATGGCAGATCAACTCGTAAACATGTCATCCCAGTTCGGTGGTCTCCCCATGGACCAACTGATTGGTGGTCCACTCAAAGCCGCCTGTAGTGCACAGACACTGCTTGCCAAGGCCTCTAGCGACTTCATCATGGATGTCGGTCTTGATACGGATGCAACAGGTAAGGTGATGTCTGCCCGAACGGTGGACTTCAGTTTCAATAAGCCAGTGCAAGATGCTGATGGAACCACCAAGATGGAGAAGGTGGACTTGCAAGTTCCACTGCTCGCCATCATCAACACTCCGAGTCTTTCCGTAAAGGAAGCCGAGGTCCGCTTCACCATGGAAGTGAAGTCGTCTACTTCCAGCAAGACCACATCAGACAGTAAGGCAGACCTCACAGCTAAGGCCAAGTACAACGCGGGTCTGTTCAGCTGCGAAGTCACTGTTCACGGCTCTGTGGCCAACCACAGCGAGAACAGCCGCAAGAGCGACAACAGCGCCAAGTACGACGTTAAGGTCGTGGCTCGTGACGATGGACCCCCAGAAGGCCTTATGAAGGTACTGGACATGCTTAACGATGCAATCGCGCCTACCCAGGGTGTGCCTGCTCCTGCTAAGAAGTAGTCGTGGCTAAGCCTCAAACAACGCTTGAGCGGATGCAGCAAAACGTTGCGCAAATCGCCCAAGAGCGAAGGCAGCTAGCTGAAAATAAGAAGCGTAAGGACGCGATTGCTCTTGATGAGCTAGAGTCTCTGTCGCCGACAGCAGAACAACAGCAGTATTCTCAGTTGGTGGATTTGATTACGCAGCGTGACTCGAATGCGTCTACTGAGTCTGAGCCTGCTCCGGGTCCACTCGATTCGATGGAAGAAAACATAGAATCCATAGGTGAGCAGTTTCTTCCGAAGGGTAAAGGTGCGACTTCTGAAGATCGTAGAGACCGACGGGAAGCTAGAACATTAAACAGGGATTCGCTTAAGGAGCTGGCTGCGGCTGGATTTAAAGGCCGACGGGCTTCTGGGATTCAGTCCGTCATGAAAAACTCATCTGAGATGCCTGACACAGGACCCTCGGGCGGTGCCGGGATGTCGCTGACAACTAATCCTGGTCGCCCAAGCCGTCCGCGTAAACCCGAGTAGGTGTTACAGGTAGCTTGACCGCAAGGTCTCGCTATGTGGGGTTGGGGTTTCCCAACGCTCTCTCCTACAAAGTGTGGCCCCACTCGGTATGGGTGTACCGGGTGGGGCCTTTTGTACAGCGAACGGGGAATAGCTGTACTAGCTCTTAACACCCATTACAGTAGATGCATCCAGTTGTGCAGATCGTCTCATCTGATCCATGATGTCTTCTAGGGAGCGGTACTCGCCTGTCTCTGTGCCGCCAGTACTTGTCCCCATGTTCATCATGTTCATGCTGTCAGGGACTTCTTCAGCCTCAGGCTCAGGCTCAGGATCCGGTGCGGGAGGGGCCCCGTACTCTGCCTTGACCATGTTGAGAGCCTTGTGAGGGTCGATCTCTGCAATGCAAAGTGCGCACAACGCGTCAAAGGCGGTTTCGTTCTCGTAGATTTCAGGGGCTGACTTCTTTACCCAGGTCTCGAACTCTTCGACGGCCTGATCGAGTTCAACCTTCTCAGCAGCAGCGTTTGCTTCTTCGATCGCTTGGAACCGTTGACGCAGTTCTTCTCGCTCTTTAATGACTTCTTGCAACTCTGATTGAGTAGCTGTAGACGCTTTTTCGGTGGTGTCTGAGTACTCTTGTTTGAGAGTTTCGATTGCAGTTTGGTGCATGAGCTTTAGCTCGTCGATTTCTTTCTGCTTTTCTTTGAGAGGGTCGACATCTCCGTTCAACCACTTTTGCACACGAGTCTCTTGAGTACGCACGTCTTTTTCGCGCATGTCCAGCTTCTTACGTACTTGGGACATTTCAGAAAACTTGTCGGTGTATCCTCGCTGCCAGTGGTTGTACTTGGTTTGAAAGCCACTCAAAAGAGACTCTTTCAAGTTATCTTCGAGGCCGTTAAACCAGTCGCTGTCTTTGAGGCTGTTGACCTCTCCGTTCCACTCAAACACGTCGGGTACGGCCATCTCTGCTGGCTCGGACTCGGCGGCCTCTACGGGCTCAGCTGCTTCTACAGGTTCCTCAGAAGCAACCGAGTCACTAACTTCAACGTCTGCGGTTGTGACTCCGGTATCGGTAGTTGTTTCGGCTGCTTCTGAATCTTCGTGACTGTTGTACATGTGCTCTCCTACATGGTTAGTCGTGTTTAAGCCATAGGGGCTTCAGGTTCCATCATTGGTGCTTCAGGAGCTTGTGGCTTAGCCATCGAAGCTGCTGCTCGCTCAAGTTCCATAAGTACTTGGAAGTCACGCGACAACAAGTCTGCAAGCTCTTGCGCTCCCATTTCTGCGTACTGTGGAATCGATTGGGCGGCCATCATGATCTCTTCGGCCCGCTCTTGCGACATACCCAAAGTTTCCATGAGTGGCTTCAAGTCATCAGCGCCTGCTGCTTCAGGCATGTCCGCGTCTGCTTCAGGCATGTCACCTTCAGGCATGTCGCCTTCGGCACCTTTTTCTTTAGCCATCATTTCGTCGGCCTTGTCCATAGCAGGCTTCAGGTCCCGCTCGGGTACGATACCTTCAGCAGGAGCTTCCATCATTGCGTCTGCATCCATGGGACCCTCATCTCCGGGCATCTCTCCGCCACCTTCTTCGGCTGCGTAGAGGTCGGGAAACTTCTTCTTAGCGTCTTCGTATCCAGGTTCACCCTCGTAGGGCAGGCGGTTACCAGTGTTTGGATCTACAGGCATGTGAGTCTCCTTAAGCGACTACGGATACGTAATGTGTTTGTCGACTTCAAGTCAACGATTGGTTTGGGTCAAGGGCGACAAGTTCAAACGCTGCTTCCAGTCCGATCGACTTGATAAACTTCTGAGGGACGGAGTGGCGGTCACCAGAAGACATGTCTTCGTAGAACGCACCGTCTGTTCTTGAGTCGTCTTTTATGTAGCGCAGTGTCCGATCTGAAGATCGAGAAAGCGTCTGCGCGTATTCAACAAGCTCAATGTCGTTCAGCTTGTTTCGTAGGGATGGGTCAGGCACTTTTCACATCCGTTGTTTTACCGACTTTTGCAGCTGCCTTCTTTTCGTTGCGAATCGTGCGCCGCTCAGCAGTAAGTTCTTTAACCATCTTAGCGTCATTACCTCGCGCCTTCCGGCGCTCCCACTGTTTGTGGAGTCTCTCGTCGGTACGCAGTCGGTGCTTTTCCGTAGTGTTACTTTCAATCTCAACTCGATGTCCGGGGAATCGATCTTCGATTGTTTTAATGCAACGATCATAGTCTTCCCTGGTCTCAGCTTTGCCGAGTACCCCAAAGTCAATCGGTACGAATGATCCTGGCCCTTGTCCGTGAACAGCAAACCTTAAACCGCGAAAGCTCATTTTACGATCACTACCGCACTCAGGGCACACAGGTGGTCCATCAGCTCGACGGTACATCACTTCAACTTCAAAGAAGTCGCAGCCTGTGCACTCTACGTTGTTGATCATGAAGCTCATCGTGATCGAACCTTATCACGCCATTTGGTTACACCGGGCGTTGCGTTCTCTCCAACCATATCAATGATCGAGTCTGGGCAGTCGACGTAGGGGTTTCCTGCCTCTCCGTACTCGGTGTAGCCCCAAGACTCTTCGCCTTTCTCCATGTGAAAACACAAGATAGAAATCTGGCAACCTGAAATGCGTGGGTTCATTCGAGTCGGTTTAACAGCAACCCACAACCTCTTACCAAAGTCAGAACTCTTACTGTCGAGGACAATGTGGGTCTTAGCTGCGTCTTCGAGCAGCCAGTCTTTAAGGTCTTTGCGGGTGTTGGTTCCTACGGGAAACTGGAGTGCCATGATTCACCTCTCTTTCTGATCTTGGCGATTTGTGTATTCGCTAACTATGATAACGCTTTTTCGTCAACTATTGTCTGTGGTCAGGCGGGAAGAGCATTCCGGTCACCACTTGAAAGCTGCCGTCTGGAGATGCGAGGTACCCTTTCGGAGAGCCTCCGTCGGGGTTTTTAAAGAAGTAAACGTAACCCTTACCGCCAGGACCTGGCCCTGAGTAGATAGGGTTGCTGTTGTTCACGTCGTTTTGGTAGTCTAAACCCGCAGCTGTTTGCCGATCGTCATCAGACATGTCGCCGCGCAAGTCTTTTTCGTATTGGTCTAGGATGTCGTAGATGTCGGTCTTATCCGGCGTGTCCACATTCTCGAAATCTTCTCCATGATCGTCAGCTACAGCCTCGTTTACTTGAAGGCCCTCTTCGTTAACTGTAAGCGGGGTGTAGTCACCGTCCGTATCTTCCTTTTCTTCAGGGGGAGGCGGGGGAGGCGGGGGAGGCGGTTTCGGTGGTGAAGACTTCCTTTGTTTTAGCGTAGACGGCTGGGGTTGATTTTCAAACACGTCTACGTTTGATCGACCTCGACCATCATCTTTAGGGGGGTCAGGAGCAGCTTTCTTTGCCTTAGCTGGCTTCTTGTCGGGGTTAATGAACGCCGAAAACCGCTTCAAGACTTCTTCTTCTGCGTCCATTCGGTCTGACTGGGGGAACGCAGTCTCACCCAGATCCCCAGGCATGTCGGTCACGCCTGTAGCCGGGTCTGACTCAGGGAAAGCTTCTCGTGACTCAACACGTTTCAGCAACTGATAGTTGTCCGGGCCCTCTTGTCCGGGTGTGTAGGGCATGTTCTTCTTCTCGCCCACAGGAGTCACACCCTCTCTGTACATGAGCGTCTCTTTTAGATCCTTCGGATCATCGCTACCTTGGGGCAGCGACTCACGTAGCGTCTGCATCTTTTCGCCGTAAGAAGCCATCAGACCTTCTTCTTAGACTTTTTGTACGCCATGGCAGCTGCTTGCTTAGTGCTGTAGCTCTTCTTCTTTCCGCCTGTGTGGTAACCGGGCATGTCTGACTCCTATGCTTGCGCAGATTTACGTTTAGTTCTTGCAGCCTGGACTGCTTTGACGTTGATGTCTTGGCCACTTCGATATGCTTCGCCTGTAGCGATAATCTCTTTAGCCGCCGTATCTTTTGCGCTCTTACCCTTAGCGTGAGCTACATACTTTGACGGTACGCCTTTGCCCTTACTTTCGTCGACATGATGGTACTCTTGTTCTCGCTGAGCCATGACTACCTCAAGTCCGTGTCGTGTTTCTTAGACCCACCGATGTAGCTGTTGACCCGCCCCATCGCCCATGCTGCCATTGATACACCACGAGACCCGGAAGACAAATACGCGCCTTGACCTCGACGGTAGACCTTCACGAGTTTCCCGTACGAGATACCAGACTTCTTAGCCTTCTCCCGAAGAGTTTTCTTGGTGGCTTCACTCAGAGGCTTACGCTTCTTTCGCTGGGCTTTAACGGCGTCTCTCGCCTTATCAGATTTAGACTTGGCCATTACCACTTTACCTTGTCAGCCCAGTAAGCTGCGCTGAGTTTACCCTTAGCAATGTTTTTAGCATGACGAGCCTTGAAGCTTGCCCGCTTCTTCTTCATCTTATCAGACTCACCTTTCTTAGGGTCACCTGCGGTACTGGCACCCTGCTCACCAAACCGAATCAGTTTGATCGTGTCGCCTTCCTGGGCCAGAACAATGTGACTCTTACTGGGGTGATCAGGAGTCCTCTTGGGTACGTTTACGCCTTTGAGACGGTGCTTCTTGAGAAGCATCGCCTTACGGACTTTATCTCTTTTGGAGAGAGCCATTAGGCTTGGCCTTCCCTAATCGGAGCCCCACCTCCAGCTGCGAGAGCTTCTTCTGGGGAGCCAGCCTCTCCTCCCATCAATGCTGCGACTAGTTCGGGCGGCAAGTCAGACATTGCAGCTTCTGCCTCAGCTTGCTGTTGTGCCTCAATGGCGGGTTGACCCGCAGCCGCTCCTCCGAGTGACTGAGCTTGAGCCGCCATCTCAGCGTCTTGCTGCGCGGCCATAACCTCTTCTTCGGGCATCAAGATACGCGCCGGTAGACCGAGCCCTGAAAGGACCTCCTCGGTCAGGCGGCGGGTGTCGACGTTCGGGTCTTGAGACAAGAACGGAAGCAACTGCATAAGTGTTTCTGCAAGAACGCTTGGGTTTTGTCGGATGGGGTTGTAGCTGACCATCTTGAACCCAATCTCCAAATCTTGGATGCTCTTGAGGTCAACTTGTGTCCACTTACGGTCGCCAGCAATGCGGACCATCTTCTCTTTCTTCATGTACTTTTGGCACAGGTAGAAAGATTTGGCCGCGACATCTTCGAGGGCATCGTGTACGTGTCCTTCGCGTGTGGCCAATCGGGTTCGCATCTGAGCATCGATGATTGCCATCTCAGTAGCAGTACGTGCCCCTGTGACTTGACCGCGAGCTGCTTCAGCCAAGGCTGAGATAAACGCGGCGTCATCTTCTTGCCGAGCAATAAACTCTTTGATTCCAACCGGAGTATCGGGCATGGGCATTTCGTAGAACAAGCTACCCAAAGACCGAAGTGCCTCGCTGTTTTGAGGGCTGACACCCACGAAAGAACCTGCGGAAGCTTCGACGGCTTTGTTCAAGTCTTCTTCAGTCAGTCGACCGGAGTCATACATGATGCGTGGAATCATCAAGTATACGATCTGCTTCATGTGAGTGAGTAGGTCGTTGACCGTCTCTTGCTGGTCCAGAACCAACTGAACCTCACTAAGGCCCAGGCAATCTACCCCTGAGTGGTTCAGACTGAACATGCTGTACGGGATGTAGTCAATCTTGTCTTCAAACAGAACGACATCAGCTTGTTGGTTGTAGTGCTGAACGGTGCCCTTTTCGCGATCGTAGTATTCCCAGATGGTGACCCACTGAAACGCGTCCTTTACGTTGGAGCCCTTGTCGTCCTGCATTCCAGTCGACAGCCACTTAGGGTATCGGTCGGGTGTGATTTGAGAGACGTTTTCGCCTTTGTACCGACCTTGCTTGACCCTGGCTTTGAACTCTGAGTAGGGAACAACCGTGGCTTCCATCCAATAGCGGATGTCTTCTACGTCACGGACGGTCATGTCAAAGAACACGGCAGAGGGGTCGATAACCCTGGTGACGGGACGGTCTTCTGCTGCGTTCCAGCCAGTCTTAAAGATACCTCGCTTACACAACACGGCGTCGATCAGAGCCGTAGCAGCGCGTCTACGCATCCTGTTCTTCTCAAAGATGTACTCAAGAAGTCCCGTGACGGATGGGGCTGCTTCATCTGAATGAGGCGTACGGGGCATGGCCGAGACTTGAGGGTGCGGTCCAATCAACGCAGAGATTGCAGTGTCCGCAATCGCGTAAATCAGGTTCTTGCTACAGAGGTAGTGGCGAGACGCACCACCCAAGTCAGAGTCAGAAAAACGGAAGAAGTCACCACGGTAAAATCGTCGTGCCTTTTCAAACTGCTTTCGTTCGCTTTGATCGTAAAACGCACGATGTCGTTTAATCAGCGCACTTAGTTTAGGTGCCATGATGAGTTCTCCCGCTCATGTGAGTGTAATCAGCCGCTGACTTTGCCGAAGGGCATTGGTGTCATAGTGGCTTCCTTAAGCTTTGCGCGCTGTTTTTCCGCCTCTGTTTTTGCTTCCGCGTCTGCATCTGCGATCTTCTTTTTCGCGTCAACATTTGGCTTGTCATCCGTGGCGTTCTTTTTCGCCTGCTCTACGGTTTTCATTTGGGCAAGCATTGACGCAGCTTGATTTTTCAGATCTGTACCTTCCGTCTTGTTTGGTTTCGCCATGTTTAACTCCTGTCTCGGGGTATTGGATTAAAGGGACTTTGTGCACGCCGCCGTTGGTGACTTTTGTGCCGGTCAAGATCACCGATGGTCACTTGACCCGGTGTTCGCGGTAACTGTATCTCGGTTGAGCCTTTCACGAAATGACGACGCGAAAGAATGTCAGCTGCCATAACGGCTGTTCGTGCGCGGTCAAAGTGGTGAGTCGCTCCGTCTAGCCCTTTTGTGCGTTTCTTTCGGGTGCCGTCGTAGTTCAGTAGTTGGTGCAAAAGACCACGACTACGCATTGTGATCTCTTCGTGCCGCAGCATTTGAACCAGCAATGCTTCTGCTTCTTGGAGTCTCTTGTTGGTTGCGTACCAACCTGGGTGGTTGTGGTTAGTCCACAACAAGTTGCGGGTACCGTTCTCTTTCAAGATGGCAATACACGCAGTGGCGTTTGACTCGACTGCCAGGAGAGCTTCGTTGTAGCGTTTCTGCGCTCGTTGCAATCGTTTCGAGAACCGGTCAGGTGCCTCGCGGCCTTCCCAAAAAGCGACCTCTTTTCTCTCGAAAGTGTCCCACACAGTCAGTGCCGACTTGTCACCCGTAGACCCGAACCCCGCAGGGTCAGCTGTAATCAAGTACTTGACTTCAGGTTTAGGGGGGTCGATTTCGTAAATGCCGCACATCCCCAAAGCGGGGTCAGGATTGGCCGCAGCCAACGCGGGTTTGAGTAGCTCAGCAGGCATCACGGGGTTGGTAGAGCCCAGCCACCCGTCGTACGGATCAGACGGGTACTTAGAAGAAAACAGGCGGGAGTCTCCAACAAACTCAGTGCCAAGTGCTCTTTGCCTAAAGGCTAAGCTTGCGAGCCCCATGTCTTTGTGGCGTTGTTGGTATTCAACCTCGTCGGGTTTAAAGTCCAAGTCTTTCGCAATGATTCGGCAACTATCGTCTCGCCACCACTCCAAGAACACCGGAGTGAATCGACTGTTACCTTCTAATGAAGACTGCCACATTTGCTCGTGGTGAGAGCCGGCTCTGCCGGGTGTCGACTCCAGAACAACTTTAGCGTTGGGCCGTTTGTTTACAGTAGGGAAGATGTTGATTGCAGCTTTCTTTTGCCATTGAGCTTCACCGAACTCGGTGATTACAAGGCGGTCGATTGACCTACCGATTGCGGGAGATCGCCCACCAGCGGTCAGTACTTTGATTCCGCCTCCGTGAACAAACTGCATCTGAGTGGCGCCTGCTTTACGACCTGGGGCCAATGGCATCCGCACGTCATCTGGAAGTCGCTGGTAGGCAAACAAGATCCGTTCAAAGATGTCTTCTGCGGTGTCTTGCCGCTCTGCGATCAACAGACCCTTGACGCCTTCTAAGTACATGCAGTCACGCAACAAGAGCATCACAGATACGGTCGTAATCTTGGCTTGGCGGAACTTGTTCACCATTATCCATTGATTGTTTTCGTATGCTTCAAGCACACGCCGTTGCGTAAACGTGGGCTCCATGTACCCGATGGTTTCGTCTTCTCTGACGATCTGGCACATCGACACAAACGCATCTGGTGTGGCGAACAGTGCACGTACTTTACCGGGGTGGATTCCAGGTGCATCGGCGTACCGGGCCCCCGATTTTCTTTTCGTCGGGTTTACTTGAGGCTCAGACATGGTTTTTATCGTATCATGTTTAGTCGTATGCGGTATGGAACTGCCTGTACTTGCACAGTCATACGTTGTGTTGTATACATTAACCACGCACCCACTAAGTGTGTCGGGTAGCCGAAAGGTCCGACGAGGTCACTAAAGGGCAGGCGACAAACCAACAACCCTCTTTATAGTTTGTGGGTTCTTCGCCCACTCAGCCAAAAGGCACAAAATGTCCATTAGTACCGAACTTTTGAACACTACGTTTGCGGATCTCCGCGGACCTCTGGTGAACTCGTTTGTTCGCAGCAATGAACTGTTCGAGGCCCTGACAACAAAAGCACGTATGCCCATGGAGGGAGGAACTCGTATCGAACGTTCCTTCGCCGGTGGTGCACCTGCTCGCGGTGTCGGTGTTTACGTCGGTGACGAGCTGCTGAACATGACCCGTCGTCAACAAATCAACCGGTTCCAAGTTGAACCTCACCGTGTTGTTGTCGCCGTTAACATTCCTAAGCGTGAGTTGAACCAGAACAGCGGAAAGCTGGCTGTCATTCGTCTCATCGAAGAGTACCCACAAACCACCATGGAAGCGGTGAAGGCAGACTTGAACAAGTACTTCCTCACTGGTGTCAGCCGTGGTCTTGTGTTCACTACTTCTGAGCTGAAGGGATTCTTGACTCTGAACGGTCTCGTTACTGACGGTATCGGAACCGGTGTGACCAATGGTCTTATCGACTTTCAGTCACCAGCCGATCAAGCAACTTCCGCTCAAGTTGTTCAAGGTGTAGCTAAGAGCACTTTGATTTCTCACTTCAACCAGTTTGAAGATGTGTCGTCAACCTCCGGCTTCTCCGCGAACGGTCTTCACCCCCTCCGTCGGATCTACCGTAAGTGTGCTCACTACGCGGGCGGTCCTGGTAAGGGTCCAGACCTTGTGATCATGGACGACGATACGTACACTCTGTACGATCAGAACATCCTGCAAAACAACGTCCGAATCAACTTGGTTGACGATAAGACTGACAAGACCAACACCATGGCGCTTACGCTTGGTTTGGCTAAGGTCCACTCGTCGATTGACCTCGATAAGGATGATTCAGTGTTCGCGTCTACCGTTGCTGCTGAGGGAGTGTCCTACTTCTTGAACACCGACTACATCGAGTTCCCAATGCTCGAAGCTCCGAACATCTCTGAGTTCAAAGAGCGTGTTGGTGATCAAGACGTTGTGACTGCTCTGTTTGCTATGCAAGGCAACATGATCTGCACCAAGCTCCCTGCTCAGGGCGCTGTAACTGGTACCGCTGGTACTACCGCAACAGCGTAAGGAAGGTAAATCATGGGAACGTTCAAATCTGATCCGTTGTCTACAACATACGATGATGCAGTTTATGCACTGGGTACTCAATACTCCCAGACCGCAGAGCAAGTTGATTCGTATGGGTCTGGTGTAAACACAGCCGTCACTCTTACAGCGGCCCAAAAGCTTATGCTTTCGGGTCACCGTACTTGGGTGTTTGTTGAAGCTGCCGCGGCCATCGCGGCGGGTTCTTTGTGTAAGCGTAATGCTGACACCACTCCATTCAAGGCTGCTGAAGATGCTGCGAGTGAAACGTTGGTCCGAGATCTTGTCGGAGTAGCTGATCACGCGATTGCGTCTGGCAAGTATGGCTGGATTATCTGCAAAGGCGCTTGCGTTATTGAAGCTGAAGCTGGGGTCGCCGCAGGCGAGTTTCTGGCTTCGGACGGAGACAACGTAGCCGGTGAAGTGGATACTTTTGCGGGCACAAGCGCTGCTGACACTCAAAAGATCGTTGGTACGGCTCTGGAAACAGAATCTTCCAGCGCAACTTTTGGGGCTGGCTACGTCATTGCACGGATCGACATTCCTTCCTAATAGGTAGGTTCGTGATACACTTGAGGGGCGTAGCTTTCGGGTTACGCCCCTCTCGTATTTAGGAGGTCCTGTGGACGTATCTCTCGGCGCGCTTCGCCAACGACTGCTTAACTTCCGCTCGTGGGACAGTACGGGTGAGACTTTGGACAACCGCATTCGGGAGGCGATGAACACCGCACTTGACCGACTAGCGGGTGATGTCCCCGAAGCTTTGATTCCTGATGAGCAGCATGTGGCCTTGCTCCCCGATCAAAAGGGTTCGACATACAAGGCTACTGTTCTGGGTGTAACCGACCAACGTGTCCTTCAGTTTTACGACACAAGCGGCACGGCTTTGGGACTGAGTACAGTCAGTACGTGGCTACCGGAAGTAGACGGCACCTGGGATGGTGTCATGCACATCGAGTTTACGGACACTACGGGCCAGCTGCATCGTCGTCAGTGCCTGGAGTTTTTTACGACAACGGTGACGGTAGATAACGTTTCGACAAAGCGGTACTACGTTACGATTGACCGACCCTTTGCTGACCCGTCTTTGAGCAACTCGGTTTCAAATCGCATGGACTTCAGGCTTCATCAGCCAGAGTTCTTCTTGCGCGATGATGTGATGGAAGTTCTTGAGCCCGCTCGCGTGTTCGACTCCTCGCGTCAACAAGTTTGGGCAGTAGACACGGCGGGTGCGTACCGTCAGGACATGGTTGACTTTAGGGGCGACAGCACAGGTCGTCCCTACCGTATGTGGAGAGGGCGCCACTTCCAACTGCCAGCCCCTACAGAAGCGCCTGAAGTAGGCGAGTTGATGGTAGAAGATTCTAAGCTAACAACAGGATCAGTGGACGCGAACACTGAGATTCTTTTGTGGGCTCACGGAAAGCCCGCCAACGCTTATTCTACGGGGGAGTGGGGTATTTGCTACACCTACGTCATGGGTCGACGGGACAAAGAGTGGCAGCAATCACCTCTGATAAATCCTGATACTACGGCTACGGTAAATGACAGTTCCCAAAAACTCAACTGGGCATTTGAGTCGTACGGCGGCGCTTTGATTGATGGTGTAAAAGTAGCTGCTGGGATTCATGATCCGTTGTGGGAAAGCGCCCCCTCTCCGATTACAACCATCAAAAATGTAACTCAGGCATTTGATACAAATTCAAACTCTGCGTATGACCCAGCGACATCGCTGCCCCCCGGCTCGCTGTACAAACGGGCCATGGTTTTGGCGGCTACCAACATTGACGCTCAGCAAGGATTTCAAAATAAAGTCCCCGTGGCTGGTTCTACCGCAGACACGCCAGACTTGAGGCAGGGTCGTTCGGGCTACCGGATTCGTTACTACATCGCTCACTTGGGAAGCAACAACGATCAAGACTCCTACGACACCGAAACAAACGCCAGGTACTACTTCTTGTGTGAGGTAGAGCCTACGTTTGACCAGCTCCAAGGGACTCTGTACGGCGCCACTACGGACATGCTTCGGTCTACGAAGAAGAAGGGTGCCCGGATTGTATGGAATGGCGATCAGCTGTATGACTACCATCGCCCATTGCGCCACTCTACCGGGTACTACTCTTACAAAGTTTACCCCCACCAAGACGCTCGGTACGAGCTGGACTTTCGGGTGCTTCGATTGCCCCGTAAATACGTAGACGACCAAGACACGGCTCCGATTCAAAGAGACGCCGTCCCCGCGTTGATTGAGTTGTCCCTGCACTATTTGTGTTTGATCGATGGGGTAGATCAGCAAGGCGCTCAGATTCACCTTGACCGGTACGAAGAAGTCGCGCGCAAGTATCGAGAGCGATACGCTAACCCCGGTCGTGTGGTAGAACCGGTACCGTTGTTCGGTTACTCCGCTCGACATCGCTATGGGACATTTGGCTCAACCAGCGAATAAACACCCACCCATGAGGCTATTGTGAAGAAACTAAAGAACTTGACTCAATACAAGTCACCACTGGCGCTACCTCGGCTGGAGCTTGGATCTCACGTATCCAGAATCAGCTTGAACGGTCGCTACGAAGAAGCAGTTGTACTGAGTGTCACTTGTGCTGAAAGAGACAGCACGAAGAGTTGGTCGGCTACGATTATTGCAAAGAACGGCATTGAGTTTATCTCAGGCGACACGGAGCACCGAGGTAAGTCTGACTGGATGCCTAAAGATTGGATTTACCACGTTGAGACCGGTTCTTGGTACGGGCCATCGCAGCCCGAAGTTGTCGAAGAACAAGAGATGGCAAAGCCTCCAGAAGACACCAACCCCGACGTTATTGTCGAGGTTCCAGAGCCTTGGGAAAACGAGAAGTACTTCTCTTGGCGGTCACGGGTTCTTAAGTCAGACGTTCGCTTGAAGGCTCTGCCTGATGTTCAGGCACTGCTCTCTCAAGTGTGGAAAGACAAGTCGTTTGATGAAGGCATCCAACTGTAGAGATACTTGAGGTGCGTACATGTCGGGGCCGACAAGACAAGAAATAGATTCGTTCGTAATCCCCCCAGGGGAAGACTTGGTTCAGTACTCGCCCAGTGATCTGGCGCAAAAAGTACAAAACCTTGAGCTTACTCCCGAGGGGACGCTGAAGTCTCTTGTCGGTCCTTGCGCATTTGCAAAGGGGCCTCAAAGTTACTTGTTCAGTAACCACCTACCGTTCTCGGTGTTTCACGCGTCTTTGTTGAGTGGGTCGGCTCCGACTATCTACGCGAGGACGGGGAGTGAGGTTTTCAGGTACGAAGGCTGGCATGGAACAGACGAAACGTACCCCTTCTACGCGGGGGGTCAGTGGCGTTCGCAGCTATCCGGCCTTTCGTCAAATCCGTCACCTCGATTCCCTGATCAATGGATCGTGTTGAATGACAGGATTGTCTGGTCGAACGGTGTAGATAAGCCAAGGGTCTTTACTTACGATGGCATGGTCACCCCCCTGGGGTTTGACACCCGGCCTACAGCCCCGCTGGCGCTGGGTCCGATTCAGTCAGGGTACCAAAAATCGGCCAACAGCTACCCCAACACTAAGGGGTATTCGTGGCAGGGTGACATCGGTACATCAATCGAGTCTTTGACGGGGGAAGCCGGTTCTGTAAGGGGCGGCACTTGGTACTACTATCTCCAGTACGAAGACATTCACGGCAACCTCTCTGAGTTTTCTGTGTCAAGCAACCCCGTTCAAACAAGCACAGCAAACGCCGACCCGTTTGATCCTGGGGGAGACAGTAAAGAGACGGGTGTAGAGATCACCAACTTGCTCCGCCAGTTTCATGTCTCTCTAGGAAGCGAAGCACCCGATCACTGCGTTGCTGTCCGTTTGTACCGCACAGCTGACACTAAGAACGTAGGTGGAGAGCCTCAGTTGTTGGCGAGGCTACCGGGAACAGGAGCCGCTGAGTACGCAGACAACACACCTGACTCGGGCTTGGGTTCGATTTGGGAAGAGACCGTTTCTGTGCCCGTATTCAAGTTGATGTGCACACACCAAGGAAGGCTTGTAATCGCCAACACTGAGGATGAGCCTGGCATTGTTCGGCGTTCTCAGCCGGGCTTTGCGGGGACGTTCAACAAACTGGACTTTATCTTCCCTGATAGCGGTGGTAGTGAAGTTACTGGTATTGCTTCTCACGCTGGCGTTCTTTTGGCTTTTACTGAAAGCAGCGTCTACTCTTTGGAAGACTTCGGCCTTCCTAGACCTTTGGCGCAAGGTATTGGCTGCGTGGCGCCCAATAGCATTCAGGCATTACCGAATGGCCTTCTTGTTTGGCTGGGCCGGGACGGTTTTTACGGGATGTCTCCGTCAGGCCAGGTTCAACGACTCAGTAAATCGATTGATCGGTTGATGAGAAACTCGTTGAATCGGGGTCGACTGTCCTTGGCTACAGCTGCTGTGGACGCCCACACCAATGAGTACCGTTGTGCCGTGTCAAAAGCTGGGTCTCCGTTTAACAACTTGATCCTCTGTTTCGACGGACAAAACTGGCGTCGTCATGAGTTAAATGTGCACATCGCAGACATGTGTCGGACAGACGACTTTAGTCAGCATCTTTTGGCTCTTGTTTTAGACTACACCGCAAAAGTAGATAGTCAGGGCAACGTAGGGTTACGTGAAACTCGGTCTCCTGTGATTGACGATACGTACGGTTATGTCAACCCTTCGGTGTATGACTTAGATGGTTCGATGTCTGAGCCTATGACTCATTTGTTAGTTTTGGATCGAGAGACCGGTGACACTGTTTACACACCACCGCCACGCACTGTTGTTTATCGATCAGGTTGGTTTAGGGCGGACGTGTCGGGCTTGGTGCCCGTAAATGTGCGGTCATTATTTGTGGGAATGGTTGACGCTTGGGACGGTGACGCGACTGTGCGTATCTTTAAGAATGGGTCTGAAAAACCTGTACACGAGATAACTGACTTACGGTTGATTGGTGTTGACAACGAATCTGACGTAGTCAAAGACCTCGTAGGTCAGGCTATTAACAGAGACTCTAAGTTTCATTCTCCCAGGTTCTTTTGGCGTCAGGTACCTGTGGGCCTTGAAAACGTGAACACTTGGTGCTTTGAAATAGAGATTGAACAAACTCCTTCTTTTGTTGAGTCCGACAACGTACCTCGAATGGAGTTGGCGTCTTTTGCCTTCGAGACCAGTGTAGCGAGTTCTGGTAGTCCTCGTGGCCGCATTCCCCTTAAGTCGGACAGGTAAGCAGTATGCCCTCTATCTTTCGTAAACGATTTCTTCGTACGGGTGATGTACTTGACCCAAACGAAATGAACCAAGACTTTCAGCCGTGGATGGGGCTTCTTTCGGGAAACTTAACGGCGGACAACTTGAACGCATCTGCTTTTGCAGACCAGGCAACTGTTTCATCTGAAGCTCACTTGAAACACCAGTACATCGAAGTCATGTGCGCACTCCCCTTTTTGACGGGAGTCACCGCAGATCGTCAACCTAACTTTTTGAAGAAGATGATCAATGATGGTTACGGTTCTCCCACGGATGAAAGTGCCGCAGCCGCGTACGAGTTTGAAGATCATAACGACACGGGGAGTCCGATCACGTTTGACTACCATCCGTCTAATGTGCAGGTCATTGGTAAGGGTGGGGGCTGGACTCCACTTAAAGACGGAATCAAGCTGTCAGACTTCACCGTTACAGACGGGTCTACGTATGAAACCGCCCCAGGGTCAGTCACGACAAGCTCGGACGGAGAAGTTGACCTTTGGATCAACGCGTTTGTTCAATACGTCCGTAACGGCTTTGGGCGCACATTTGATTCGTTTCTTGACCCTGCGATGTCTGCTGTGTCACCATCAGCGTATTTGACGGGCAATCCACCTTTAGATGATTACGGAGGTGACACCAGTCCCCTTGATTACGGTATTCGATTTGTTCCTCCTACTGACATGGAAATAGTCAACCCGTCGAGGGCTGCGTGCTCTCACATATCAATGGGCTACAGTCCCGCGGATGTTCAGTTTGCTATTAGGGTAGACGGTCAAATACTCGAAGAAACAATCACGGGTAAAAGAAACACTCATGAGCGTACTCCTCTTGGAATGCGCAATGTTGAAACCCGCGCTGTAGACAACGATGCTGTTCACACAGATAAACCTGGTACGGGGAAATCCAAGGCGACGGGGGGTAAGCTGAACCAAAAAATGCCGGGTAATCGATCGCCCACAGTTCGGTCAGCGGGTCTTGGACCCGAAGTTTTTGGTACACGATTGAGTACCGTTGTACGAGTGGGCGCGGGTAGCCACAAAATCGAGATTGTCGCACGAAGATTGAACAATGTTGATGGCATCTACAACCTCCCTAATGACGCTGTTGGTGTTCTTAATCGTCAGTTGTCTGTGACTTCAATCTCTCGTGATCGTCATGTCAGCCAGTCGATGGCCCCCTCGAACCTACCGGCGTTTGATACAGAAGATCCATTGCAGTTGATTGCACCGACTCAGACTTTAGAAAAACTGCTAAACAACATCCCACCTAGCGCAGTTAAATCGAACTCTCTGAGGCATCAGCACTTAAAGAGCATCGTTCGTAACTGGTCACGTAAGTCGATTAATCCCATTGGTTTAAGGTCGAAGTCACTGCCCCGAGCTGAAGACGGTAGATCTTGGCTTACGTTGAGTTCTTTGCACTCACGCGACTACGGCGGACTCCACGAAACTGAGTCAGACAGTTTGCTCGCGGGCACGGGTTGGCAAGCGCTGTCGTCGTCTACTTTTGGTGAGTACTTGATGGTGTCAAACACCGACGGTACGTCTACGTCAGGGACGATTGAGCCAAACGATTTGATTTACGTGTTTGCAGATCTGGTTTGTAACATCAGCCCTGATGGCGACATGCCCATGAGAGAGCGATTGCTGGACACGTTCGCTCATTTTTGCATCGGTCATCGTGAGTACAACTCAAAAATCGGAGACGAATCCAAATCTAAAGTGTGGAGGTTTGACCGAGCTTCTCGTGTAACAGTCAACTTAAACAACTGGATTGGTAGAGACATCAACTACAACATGACTATTTCAGGGTCGGGCGATGGCGATCATCCCGGTACAATCGAATCAGACAATCCTACCTACTCGACTACTTCGACTGATCGGCGAGTGATGTATGACAATCTTGAAGACATGCCTGATTCGATTCACGTCAGTTTGATGTTTGTGCTTGACGGTAAAAATCAACGGACTCCGCCAGGTACAAGTGCGTGGGAAATCGGCGACATTGCTGTGTTTGGTGCGGGTACTCAAAGTGGTGGTCGCGAAGACGGAACCATTCATGGGTCTGGGTCCAACAACTGGAACGATGTGTTTTGGGAGAGAGCGGGTACTGAAGTCTCAGATCCTAAGTACAGAACTTCAGGGGGCTACGAGTTTCAGACCGGCGGTGGGTGGACCGATTTCACTTGCCGGCAGCCCATCATTACGTTTAATCAAGGGATGGCAAGCATCTCGCTTCTCCGCCTTAATCGATCACCTGAATAGTAGGTACCTCTGTGACTCTATCACTCAGCTACAGTTATCCTGATGGGTCTGCGTTTGACGTTAAGGCGCACAATGAAAACATTATTCATGTGCAAAAGAGTTTAAACGCAGGTGGGATTGACCCCGCCATGATGAGCAGCTTTGAGATTAAGCGTCACATGATCATGCCTGACCAAGCGGTATTGACCAGGGGTGATTTTGCCCTTGAATCTACCGCCTTGTACGGTGACGCTTTTGGGCTGCCCAACTCACGTATCTCTGATACCTCAACTTACCGTGTAGTAGCAGGAGCAGGTATTCGTTGGTACCAGCCCTACGATGTTACTGTGGGTATCCTACAGTGGTCGTTTTTTATGGCTCACAACAGCTGGGCGATTCGTGAATCATCACTCGCCTCTTTTCGTGACACATCCGTCCAAGATGAAATATACATAAGGACGGCGGCTGTTTTCGACGGTAAGTTTATCTCAAACAGTCACAGGCAACACTCTATTAACTGTCAATGGCCGGCATGCTCTAAGCTGGGCGTGGCTACGAGTAAACCCGGTGAGTTCTTTGAAGTTGGTCTGTACCACAAGCCTTATAGGCGTCATGTTGAAACTGAAGCTCATTCAGCAAAGCAGTACCACCAACATTTGATGCTGTGCCCCGGCCTGTCCTACACGGACACTGAGTTTGGCATTAAGAAAGGTTGGCACGAGCTTACCATCAACATCTTTATGACTCGCCCCTCAGACTACGTAGCGGAAGCACGCTATGCTTACTTCAAGTACTCGAAGAGTCTTAGGCGACATAAGATGATGCTGAACGCTAAAGCGGACTTTGGTGTTCGTGGCGCTCGTGTCGTGACCTTTTTGTAGTTAAACGCTATACTCTGAACGGAGAATACCATGGCCTTACCCGTGATTTTAGCCGCTGCTCAAGTAGCCAAAGCAGGCGTTCAGTACGCCCAAGACAGAAAGACGGCGGCTAAAGAAGCTAAGCAGTTTAGACGCGACAAAAAGATCCAAAACAAGGGTCTGGCCATGATGCAAAACCCGCAGGGCCTTACTAAGGGTGCTGCTGAGGCTAAGCGTGCGGGTGCGTCTCAGTCGATTATGGGAGCCACGAGGGGACTGGAAGCAGAGAGTCGGAGGGCGGCTGCGGGTGCCCGAGGCGGTTCTGCATTGGCGACACAAGCTATGATCTCAAAGGCAAGAGGTGAGTCGACCCGATCGGTAGAACAGGCTCTTTCAGACGCCAACTTGGCCACTCAAAAGTTCAATGTTTCTCGTGGCGCCCAGCTGGTTGACAGTGTCGACCCCAAAGAGCCCACGACGACTAAGTTCGACGCCGGTGTGAACTTGGCGGGCGGCCTGCTGGGAGCAGGTGCCCAGTTTGCTGACACAAAGAGAAAGGCGAATCTAGCAAAAGCTGCATTGGCGGCTAAGGGCCTCAAGCAAACTGGAGAGGATAACTAATGGCGGTTTTACAGAGCCTTTGGGAAGGTTGGTCGGGTCAAAACCTGTCGTCCCCTCAGCAAGGTCAATCAATCGACAACAGGACCGAGACGCGTCAGCTTTTGAACGTCATCTTGGACTACATCAACTCGGCTGAAAACACCAACAAAAGAGTTCGATCCAAAGAGCGGATTGCGGGGATCAAAGCGGATCTGAATCGTCAGCAAGATCTGCTTGACCTGCAAGTTACACTGGCAGGGGTTGAAGGGAAAGCCAATGAGGCCAAGCTTAGGGCTTTGACGAGACTCACTGAGGCATCGCTGACGTCTTGGACAAAGTACCTCACTGACACGTCACAGGCTTATTCTCGGGCACTTATGGTGTTTGACAATGAAAGGCGTAAGTTTGACGGCGACCCTGCGAGAGCGTGGGGAACCGTGTTCGGTGAGATCGGCAAAGACGCTACGATTGCCATGGACCGAACGTCTCCTAAGTTCCAGACTACATTCCTTGAGATGAACCAGAAGCAGCCCGTCATTGAGATGGACGCTCAAAACAACGTTGTCTTTAAGAATGGCCGCCCCGTAATCATTGCAGCGGGTCTTGGTAATGCAACGCAGCGGGAGATCATATCAGCGGCAAACGACTATCAGAGCGTCAAGAATGCCACTGGCGCAGCTTTGGACCGCTTCAACGCGATTCAACCTCTCATCGATGAAGCTGCAAACTCATTGATGGGTAACACTCCAGGGGCAGCTCAAAAGCAGTTTGACGCTGCCATCTTGGCGTTGAAGAAAGCCGACACTGAGGCGGAAGGCGCGATTGGTAAGCTGGATGCTGAGTCTCTCCAAGCAGAACTCAACGTCTTAGAGCAGGGCGACGCAGTCTTGCAGGACATTAAGTCTCAAGTTCCCGATTTGCTGAAGCAGCTTTCAACCGAAGATGGCGGTTGGACTCGAATGGTGACCACCGAAAAGTTTCAGCAATGGGCCGCCGATAGGGGCATTGTTGTTGGTTACAAAGGTGACAATGGTAACTACATACCTGGCCCTAATGACGAGTTAGCTGTTGCTCGTTGGGCAAATGAGTCGTCTAAAAACCCAGGCAACTATGGGCTTTTGGCCAACCGGTTTACCGACGAGATTGTCCAGGTCGTGGATGGCCAGGGCAACATTGTGGCAAAGGGGTTCCGTCAACCCGTTCACGCAAACGACCGAGAAGGTACTGTTCGCATAATGACGAAGGGCGGTCAGAGCCAAGAGTTTACCAAGCAGCAAATCGGCGATGGTGAAGTACAAGTCTTGATGACGTACCCTGGCGGAGTGCGTCGTTTGGGATCGCCCATGCGGCGGCTCAAGATGCAAGATGCTTTTGAGTACCTTGAGGCTTATGGGGACACGACGGCCACCCGCGCGTCCGAAGAAGTAGAGCCTGGCCAATATGCTACCCGTAAGGGGATTGACGGCGAAGAGTACCTGACCAAAGAGCAGTACGACCGGGCTCGGGCTCAATCTGACGTTGAAGTTGGCCGCATGGTGATCGACCAGGACGAGAAGAAAGCCTACCTTCGATTCGGAGACTCCGTCTTTGATTTCAACTTTGCTGACGGAGCCATCTCTAAAGTTAACGATGATGCTGTTGTAGAGCGGGTCAAAGGGCTACCTTCGTCCATCGCCGTCAAGGACGACGAAGCGCTGTTGTACAAGGACATCATTGAGGGAGACGGCTTTGTCGCTACGCTCGGTAAGATTGGGCGCACGACAAGCGACGAGGAAACAAAGACTTACTTGGATAGCGGTCGACGTAAGTTTCTTACCGGCCAGGGCGTGGCGCTCACGACTAAACCTCGTGAGTTGATTAGCGGCGCCACTAAAGACGTAATGGGAGTGACTTTTAGGCAAGCGAAGTTGCCGCAGAGACCCGAGTCTCGTGAAGACGCCACCGTAAAGCCTGGCGACGACCCCCTGGATGACACACCAAAAGAAAGCGGTGCTCCCCCTGTAAGCGCCGTACGCAACAGAAAAAGTGACTCTGAGTTGATTCGCGACATGCTGAATCGAGAAAGGAGCGACGCAGGCGAACCATCGGCTCCCGCAAATGCAGCTAAAGCCGCGTCGTTTATTCGCCCAGAGTTAGCCAACTATAAGCGAGACCCGAATGCTCGATTGGATGACGACCCCGATGATGAGTTCAGTCAGTTTGAGAATCGTAAAGAAGCGAAAGCTGCACGTAGGCAACGTAAAAGGGACAGGCTTAAAGGTAAAGTAGACGAGGCAATGGACGTTCTCACTACACGATCGCAGAGAAGTCAAACCACGGGTAGATTCGATCCATCAGATACTGAAGCCATCAAGGCACTCAAAAAGAAACGCAGGGCTGAACGTAAACTTAGTCGAATGGGCGCCCCCGATTCACCCACACCCGAGAACGCTCAGGGCCAAACAGATTTGAACACTGAGAGTGAAGTGTCAGCTGCTTCGAGTGGCCCTACTAAAATAAAAGTAGATCCCGGTATGAAGGACGAGTTGGATGCGGCACGCGAAACACGCAAAAGACAAGCTGAAAGAGACGCGGCTAAACGCGGCGAGGACGACGAGTAATGGTTGATTTTAACGATCCGTTCGCGCCTGCACCTGCACCTGCACCTGCGCCTGCGCCTGCTGCTGCGCCTAAGCCTAAGCCTGCTGCTGTTCCTGCTGCTGTTGCTGTCGCCCCTACTCCTGCGCCTTCACCTGCGCCTGCGCCTGCGCCCGCTGCTGTTACTAATAGCCCTTCCGACGACCCCCCACCCGGCCCTGTTGCTGCCACCACCGAAGACGAGGCGTTTGAGCAAGTAAGGCAAGAGAGATCCAATCGATTTGCTCGTGAGTGGCGGCAAAAAACGGGGCGAAACTGGGTCGAAAGCGAGCAGGGTAGGCGGGGAATGAAAGAGTTTCTTGGCGATGAGGTTGAGCCAGTGGCTCCCAAACCTGTTGTACCCAAGATGACGGATGAGCAGAGAGCGGCTTACCAAGAGAAGTTGAAGCGGAATCGAGGCGCTAAGAAGCAGATACAGGGCAGGCGCGTTGACACACTAACGGGTCAAGTTTTTTCTTCCGATGAAAGGCCCTCAACCCCCCGCCTTGATGCGGGTTACGGTGGTCTCGGAGAAACTGGTAGGGGTAGACGGCTTCAACCCGCGACACCTTCATCTTTGTTCCCTTCGATAAAAGACAGCCCGGTAACAACTCGAACGGGTGAAACCCGAACAAAAGAAGCCGCGCGTAAAAGACTGTTGGACCAGAAAGAAACTTTGCTTGCGTCTCAAAAAGAGCGCTCAATCGCTTCAGACAAACTTATTAAACAGCTCAGAACGACATCAGCGGAGTTTAAAAAAGTACCCGTCGACGCTCTCCGTAACACAGAGACGGGGGAGTTGGTTCAGCGGCGTACAGCTGGATCCGAAGACGCGGGAAACTTTCGTCCCATTTTTCAGTTAGGTGGAAGCGTGCAGCCTCTGATACCGAAGTTTATGGAACCTGCGCTTGGTTACGATCAGACGAAAGGGTTTGACTCTGAGTTCGGTAAAGCTCAAGAGCTGGACCGCAAAGCTCGTGACCTTCAGTCACAACTTGATGCCTCAAGAAATGAAGAGAGTGACTCTGATAAACGACTCAGAGCAATAAACCAGGCGCTGAAGATTACTGAAACACCGCTACCACCGAAGACAAAGTAATGGCTGAAACAGAAGTTGAATCAACCACCCCTGAAGAGCCTAAGACTGAAACTCCTTCGTCTGATATTCCTTTGGAGTTTTTGAAAAACCCTGATCCAAAAGCTGTGGATGCTTTTGTTAAATCAAAAAAGAAGCTGACAGACGACATCGATGTAGACGACTTTGTTTACGAACTTGACAGCCAAGTCAAGCAGCTAGGTGAAGACAAGACTCGACTTGACACAGCCGTGCAAGAAGCCATCAATCGCTACAGTACTGCTCGCGGGATGGACAGCGCTGACTTTGAGCAGCAGATGTTCAAGCAAGATGTCAATCCTCTGGTCATGGCAAGCGATCTTTCCCAGGGTAAGCAGCGGGTTGATGTCATTGAAGGCATCAAGTCTCGGACACTGGCGGGCCTGACCAAAGAAGAACGAAAGCGAGACGTTCGTAAGTCATCTATTCTCGACATTGCACGGCAACGGGGCAAAGCCAAGATAGGCCGCACGATTGAAGAGACGGGCGAGATGGCGGTCGAGTTGATGTTTGATGACGACCAAGCTCGATTCGATGAAACAAAAGACGCAGGTTTGTTCGGTACGTCTCTTGAGGGCGCGGATAGGCCGAAGATTATCCCCAAGAAGGGGGACATTGCATACCAAGAGTTCAGTCAAATCAACGAGATGATGGAGAGACTTGCGGCTGAGGGTGACGAGAACACTCGCAAGATGGTTGAGCTTCGTGACAAGTACAAAGACGCTGAGCAAGGAGCCAGTGACTACGTAGAGAAAAGAATCGACTCGATCCTGAGGGCCCGTGGCATTTTTCGTCCCCGCGCACTCGGAGGAAACGAAGCTGACGAGTTTATAAAGCAGGGTCGGCAAGATGAGCTGACTCAACTAAACAAGAAAGCAGAAAGGTACGATACTGCCAGGTCTTTGGCAACCAAGCAGGCCATCAAAGAAATCGCAACGTGGAAGACGCTGGGGTTGTGGACGGCGCCTTCTTTCTACCGGTACTCAGATGTTGACTTCAACGATCCCAATAAGGAGGTGTCTTTCAGTGAGGCACTCTCCCCTACGGTTGAGATCGTCGGACTTGATCGAAATGGAAAGCCTGTTCTGCGCGGCCAGGGAGCGATGCAGTGGGGCTTTGAAATCAATGACTTCATCCAGTCAGCACTTGTGGGCGCTTTCAACGAGGATCACGCGGACTTGGGTCAGCGAATGCTCAAGGGTATTGCTAAACGCAGAAACTTCTTTGAGCTGGCGTTGGATTCCGAAGCAGCGAAAACAAACACGGGGGCAAAGATTGCTTTGGGTGGAGCGGGGTTTTTGGCGGCTGTTCTGATACCCGACCTTACGTTTGGCGCGGCCTCGGTGGGAAAGGCCAGTAAGCTGAAGCTCGGTAAGTTTATCAAAAAGGGCAAGCTGCTCGACATCGCAAACCAGCACGAAGAAGCTGCGGTGATGTTTGCTAAGGCGCTACAGAGCGGTGACCGAGAGCAGATGCGCATAGCCGGTCAACTGGGTGCGTCTCTTCGTGGTCGATTTAAGGTCGTAATGGACCGGGTGGATCAGTCTGACTTTGACGCAGCTCGTCGATTGGCTCGAAACAACCCAGACATCTTGGGGAGCAAGGGTAGAGAGCTTGCTGACAAACTGCCGGGTCGACTCGGCGACGAAAAGATGAACCTTCACCCTTCCATGCGTAGACGCCTAGCACGAGAAGGTGGCGGAGAGACGGTAACAGACTTAGCCGAAACGGGTATGAAAGAAGCGGGGGAGGAGCTTTCTAGCGCTTTACCGCGCCGTGTGGATTTGGGTCCACAAGGTCCGCAAAGAGCTGGGGGTATTGGGTACGACGAAGTTTACAAGTTTGACGACCTGCTTGATGAAGTCGACAAGATGCGTGCCCTTGTGGATGCTCAAGACGGATCGATCTATTCTCGGTTCATACGCGACCGCGTGATGGGTGGCGGCACGGGGCCGTATAGTCGATTGTTTAAGCTCACCAACGAAGCGGCTGAAATCGTGGGTGAAGAAAGCGCCGGGCAGTTGATTAAAGCTTTCAAAGACTTCGACTTGATGGGTCGTGACCGCGACGCCTACATTATAAAGACGGGCAAGCTGATAAGGTCCACGCTTAAGGGCAAGGGCAAGAAAGCAGATGAACTACTTGAGAAGTTTATCGAGCCTCAAGAAGGCGATCGGTTTGGGGCGTTTGGTCAGCTTACGAAAGCGGCACAAGACGCCATAAAAGAAGCGGGTGACTTTGATGAGATGGGTAAGCTCATTGATCGCGCGGAAGAAGCCATCAACACCAACATTGAATCTCGTGCCATCGCGCACGCGTTCGACCGGTCTTTGATTCACGGGGAGTTGGGCTCAAAGAGTTCTCCGATCATTGTTGACTCAGTGGCTAAGGTCAAAGAAATCAAAGAGCTGTCTGATGAAGGCATTGCCTTTATGGACCAAGCCATCGACCTGTTCAAAGTCTCTAAAGACGAAGCGATTGAAGCATCTCGTATCTTTGACTTAGCCTCAGTTCGATGGGCGAATAAGACGGGCCGGGATCCTTCTGAGTGGTGGAGTACTCGTCTCAAAGGTCTCAAGACTAAAGACGACTTCATGAAGCAGTTCGGAATCACCGACTCGGAAAGTGTGTTTTCTAGCGTCTATCACCCGGCTTACCAGGCACAAGCAGCGCTGCCTGCTGGTTACAGACTTGTAGGTGTAGGTAAGACAGCAGCCAGGCTTGTCGGCAACCCAAGTGCGGTACGCCGCGATCTCATTAACTGGCTGACTAAAAACTACCCTGAAGTAAACTTAGGCGATCGCCCCTTCGGCAACGCAGACGTAAGAGTTACCATCGATGATGATGTCATCATCCCTCTTACTGAAGGACCGCTTAGACCCGCCCCAGATAAAGAGGTAATTTTTCGTCTACTAAACACAAACTCTAACGCTTCGTTAATTGAAAGAGTGGGTGAAGGTTTATTCAGACAAAAAAGTTACGGGTACAAAAAGGGATCTCACGGGATATACGAGTTTAATCCAGATGTATTGTCAGATTTTATTGAGGGGGAAGATGCAGCCTTTTTGTCTGGGTTCTTTGATGAGCTACGAGAAGCTGGACTCTTGGTACAAGAGCCAAGTAGCTGGAAGATAATCGACGAAGCTACCGGTGAGGCTATCTCTGAGGGAGGCGGTCTATCAAGTGTGACGGGCACCGCGCTTCAAAAGTTAGTCGATGATGGCGTCATCGTACGCTCAGCTGAAGACATAGAGATTGGTCACGCGCTCCAAGTAGGTCCTATCCGCTTTGGTATGGACGCCGACTCAGTCGATCAGGCTATTGGCGGCTACAACTTTGAGTATGGTGCGGGTTGGATTGATGGTGTTTCTTTCTTCCGATCGGAGGGAAAGAAGACGTCAGTACCGTTCACGGATGATGAGTTTAGGGTACTTTCTTTAGGCAAGTTCACCCAGTTTACGCATAACCACCCGAACTACTCTTGGTTTTCAGGCGGCACAGGTGACTTAGGGTTTATGCCGTACAACAACCTCAACGAGATGCGTGTTGTTTGGCCTGACGGAACGGTGATTAAAATCGAAGCCCCTGACGGCTGGGGCGAGTTAGCTATCAATACCAAGCTCAACATGACCGACGATTTAGTTGACAGCTTAGACCAGTCTGGTAGAATAAGAAACGCTAGTTTTGAAAAAACCGGGCCTTGGAAGCGACACATCGGTAGTTTTGTACTCGGACCCTCAAAAAGGAAAGCAAACAGTGCCAGAATCCAAGCAGCCAAAGACAAAACAAGTTTCACAGATCGAGACTGGGCAGTCGTCTACACCGAAGAAGCCAACCGACGACTTATCGAGCTTGCCGCCCGAGAAGATTATGGAGTTACTCTACGAATCAGCGTACGACAGCCAGAAGAAAGTCGTAAACTTGGACTCAGTCGGTCCCGACCTTCCACCGAGCGACTTACCTCGGCATTAGCCCGTGACCAAATAGACATAACAGGTGAAGGCGCAGAGGTATTCTTCCAGGGCGTTCAGCGTCAACCGGGTGCAGAGTTTAAAGAACTTAGTGACGGTCTAATCGAGCTTACTACCCAGGCTGTTCGCGATGCTGGTGGCGATGGCCTTACCTTTAAGATTGCGGATGACGTTCTTTCCATTGACGCTGTCAGCATTCCTTTGGAGCTAAGAGGACGCGGTATTGGCTCTGACCTTTATCGGAACGCCTTGGAGTTTGCGCGCACTAGAGGCATTGGTTTTGCCAGCGACGTATCTCCTAGCCGAGAAGCTGTTGCTGTTTATGAGCGTTTGATTTCCGAGGGCGTCCCGCTTACCCGCAAGATTGTTCGCGCTGCGGATGGTGTGATGGTTCGTCAGTACGTAGCTGACGCAGGCGATCTTCGACGAGTAAGCAGACCTGCAACTGATGCATCTGATTTCCTGTCTCCAGTCCAGGCTCGGGAGCGCCTTGACGCGGTTAGCGACACCCCACAGTTTAAACAGTGGTTTGGTGATTCAAAAGCCGTTCATAGTGATCCAGCTTTTGCAGGGGAGCCGCTGATAGTTTTCCACGGTACCGATCGTACGTTTGATTCTTTCGATTTTAGTCGAACAGGAAACATGGGAAACTACTTGGGCAAGGGTGCCTATTTTACGACGGATCAAGATACGGCTAAGCGGTTTGCGAAGGCCTCGGCAGACGAGTTTTTGCCTGACCTCGGCAAGCCTTTTGAACCCGCCAACAACGTCATTTTAAACAGTGTCTTAAGTGTCCGTAACCCATTTGAGTGGCCTGGCGGTAAGCTTGGCGATGCGGGGACGCTCAGTGGTTTTATGAGCGGAAAGGGATTGTTACCGGACGAAATCTCAAAAGACGTTTTGGCTAAGCTAAAGATGGGCCCTAATGGGACTTACAAACAGTATGAAACTCGACTGTTTAATAGTCCAGATGGAAACTGGTATGACGCTGAGCGTAACCTCTATGAAGCTGTGCAAGACGTACTAAAAGAGAAGGGCTACGACGGAGTCAAGAGAGTGGATCCAGAAACCGGCTCTATAGAGTGGGTTGTGTTTGAGCCGACTCAGATCAAGTTGGTGGAAAACATTGGTACCTTTGACCCGACCGATCCTCGAATGATGTACCAGACAAGTTTAGAGGGTGCGGCTAAGGGTGCTACTGAGTTCTTGGAAGATGGTAAGGCCATTATCTACGCGCTTGAGCAGCCTGACTTCACCACACTTGTTCATGAGATGGGCCACATCTTGCGTCGTGACCTCGGTGTAGACGACTTCGAGAAAGTTGGTGGGTGGGTTCAGTCTTTGGGAGCCAACGTCCAAATGCGTGCAGGTCGCTTTATCGGAGACCCCGAAGAAGTGCGTAAGGCGGAAGAGTTCTTTGCCGAGGCATTTGAGCAGTACATTAAAAATGGCGAACCTCCCGTCGAGGAGCTGAGAACCGCGTTTGAGAGAATGGCTGACTTTATGACGCAGGCAGTTCAGTACTTGCTGCCCAACGCTAAAGTGACCCCTGAAATGAAACAAGTCTTCGATGACCTGTTGATCAACGCTAAACCAGACGAGTCTTTGCTGCCTCGTGTTGCCCGCATGGTCAAAGAAACCATTCTGGGAGGTGCATCTGGTGCAGAGTTTGACACCGTCAAAGCCATCTCGGACGAGGCTCTAAGACTGGGTATTGACAATGCTGATTACGACACGTTGATCAAGCAGCTCGAAGACACAGGTAAGATTAAACTGGACGGTAAGATCTTTGCGGATCGATACCAGTCAGCGGAAGAAGGTGTGTCTGCGGGTATGGACGAGTTCTCTTCGGCTGAGCTTGCCCAGCTTCGTAAGAACATGCAGGCTGAAATAGAGACGGCTCGGATCTCAAAGATGGAAGTGGGTACTTCAGCGGCAACAAGCTCGTTTTCTCAGGCGATCAAAGAGAAAAACCCATCAGACACAATCGATCAGCTGCTTAGTGGAGATGGTGGGGCGGCTCGCCTGGGGGCCATCGTCAAGTCTTCGTTCATTGGCGGCAACGTCACTAAAGATAAAGGTCTGTCCAACCTCCCACCGACTGTACGGCAGCGTATTGAAACAGCCACTCGTCAAGTAAAACAAGGCACCGCCGAGGGTATTCGATTGGTTGGTGAGGCTACTAACGAAGCCGGAAGAAAGAACCTGGTTGACTTCTTGACGGGAGAAAACGTCGCGTATTTGAAGGGAGGCCGAACCGTACTTACGTCAGGTCACAACTCTGTTGCAAGTGTGATGAGTGGTGTCCGCAAGTACATTCAGTCTGAGTTGGATCGGGGCGACAACATGAAAGATTTGGAGGGCTTAGCCAACCACATCGGAGACGGGGGTAAACTCGAATCGTACAGTTTTGGTACTGTTCTTGACGACGTGGGAAAACCGTTTTCAAAAGGTGCGGGCGAGCTGGCTTGGGAAGCCATGTTTATGTCTAAGAGCGCTCCCAAGTTCTTACAGAACCTGCTTGAGTCAGTGGCCCCGGTCACAAAAAGTGGGGCTAATGCCCGGCCTAAGGATTGGGCTGACTTTACTGAGATCGTAATGTACTACTCAGGTGCCTCAAAACGAGGCGGTCAAAAGTTTGCAGGCGACGATAAGGTACTTGTTGACTCTTTGATGAAAGAAATCGAGGAGTTGTACGACAAGCCATCTTCAATGCGAGTAGCTGTTCTGTTCTCTACTTTTGGTCATGCCGAACGAGCCCGCATGCTTTGGTCTGAGTTGGGGTTGGCGGTTGACAAGAAGGCGTTTGGGCATTTGACGCGCTGGCTAAACGGGGAAGACATCCCCGCTGAGAGTGTGCCTGCTGTTAAAAAGCTGGTGGCTCGGTTTGGTCTGAGGACATCTTTCGTCGAAGAGAAACTTCTCGACACGACTTTTTATGTGCCTGCGGCTGCGCGAAGCCGTCTTAGTGATGCCCTTATGCGAGGGCTGGACCCTGACCTTAAAAAGCAAATGGGCGGAAAAGGGGGCATCCTTAAATCAGAGAATGACATAGCCGGAGTTAGCGGCGCTCTTTTGAGGTACAACAAACTTCGTATGACTCGCGGTGGGGTTGCGTTGAGGCAGCGCTACTTCTTGATGAACACCATCGACCACTTTGCTCAGATGTTGATGATCAACGGGTTGGGTCCTGCGGTCGGTTCGACACTTCGAGTTATCACTCAAGATGTGCTGGTGCTTCCTGGTGTAGCTAGAACAATCGACACGCTTTCCAGAACAGGCGCGATTTCACCTGAAGCAGCTGAGAAAGTCCGTAAGGGTCTTCAGAAGGGAGGCGACAAGCTCGCTAAGTGGTTCTCCGGGGCGAAGTACAACATCAACATCAACCCCATCTTGGAGGGTGACACAGGGTTCGTTACTTTGGGCGGAAACGTTTACACGAATAAAGAGCTTCGTGACATCGCCGTCGAGGAAGGAATCTTTGCAAGCTTTGACACAACTCAGTTGAGCAACTCAGTTCAACGAGCTGGCCGCACGATGATAAATGATCGTGGTCAAGAGTTGAGTAAGCTGGGTAAGGGTAAAAGTGTCGCATCTCATTACGCGTCTCAAACAAGCGACTTTCTGACTCAGGTTGTAGCGGACACATCCGAGGCGTGGGGAGAACGTGAGCGCCTGGGAGCCATGATTTCTTTGATGGAAACGGGCATGGCACCTCGAACTGCGGCACGTTTAACCATTGACGCTCTCTACGACTACGCGGGTAGTATGAGTAAGATGGACAGGGCTTGGTTTGTCAGCTTGGCTCTACCTTTCTGGGCGTTCCAAAAGAATGCAAACCGTCAGTTTCTCGACACTTTGTTCAGCCCCTCGGGCGTTTACCGGATGGGAGTGATCCGCAGAGGGACAGAGCGAAGCGCCGATGCGTTGACTGAAATCATGTGGTCTTCAGTGTCAGACGAATACGGTGTCGATCAACGAGCCATGGAAGAGAACGCGCCTGAGTTGTACCAAGATTACATGTTCTTGAAAAAGCAAATTGAGGATGGCTACAAAGGTAACGTCCCCGAGGACGTAAGAATCGGCATGAACCAATGGCTCAGGGGAGAATCTTCATCTCTTGTAGACGGCGGGCTGTACGAGCCAACTATGGCGGCTGCGCCCGATGAGATGTCTCTTGGGGGCATACCTAAACGTTACGCTGATTTTGTTCGACCCCTACCCTCTCGTTCTTCAAGAGCCCACTACATGAGGGACAGAGCCGGTGTGTTGGTTCCTTTTTCCCTTAAAGAAAAAGCTACTCGCGAGTACTACAACGCAATCCGAAACAGTAAGAAAGATCACGGATACGCTGAAGTGTTCTTTCCTGACTCTACAATCAACGCCGGAATGCGCCACATGTCTAACATGGCCGCTTTCTACATATTGGCGGGTACCAAGGGCTTAAATCTACTGACTGACTTTGACGAAGGTCTGAGTGAAGTGACTCTGCGAGAGCAACTGTTTCGGGTTGCGGATCTTGAAAGAGCCCCTCTCATTGGAGACACCGCCAAGGCTATTACAGGCATCGACGGCTACCCTCGAAGAGTACACCCATTCTTGAAAGACATTTTCGAGAACACGTTTGCGGGCGCTGACATGCTCCAGTTTGAAGCGAAAGATGACATCTACAGCCCGATTGATATGAGGGAAGGTGTCGAGTACCAAGAGAAGCGGGCTTACATGTTTCCCGGTGCGTTTTCGATTGCTTTCGAGAACACCCTGGGCGAACTCAACAACTTGCTGTACGACATGGATCCGGCTCTCAGCCTAGTAGGAGGAGAAGGTCGCGGTAGGACGAGTCCCGCAGAGAGAGCCGCTCAGGTTAGGCTTCTTCAGTGGGCACGAAGTATTGTCGGGGCTCAGATTGTAGAATCTTCCCCTGATCAAACGGCATCACGAGAAAGTACGAAGCGCCTAATCGAAACGGATAAACCCGACTAATGTCACGACCCGACAAATCACTGAAAGTAAGTCGGCCATCACTGGTGACCAACGGACTATTGCGATTTGACGGAACCGGTTTGTCTTGCCCCGCAAAGAACACACCGACTTTGGACGCAGAGGGAAACTTAACAATCAACGGTCGATTGAATCAACGATCGTCTTCCGTCAAAGTTACCGATCGTCACTCTCACCAGATGCTGCCTGACTACACGTTGGTGTTGGTTGACAGTAGTAAAGGCGATGTCACTTTGACTTTGCCCGCTGTCCACGAAGCTCAACTAAACACTGAGTACACCATTAAAGATTCTGGGGGACGCGCAGCTGCGTGCCCCATCGTTGTCCAAACCGCGTCTCAACGAGACATGATTCAGACTGGTCACTCGTTTAAGATCACGCGCGACTATGGTATGGTCAAACTACTCAGCGATGGGTCTCAATGGCTGATTATGTCTGAGGTGACTCAACTCCGACCATGGCGTGTCCGGTTCGTCTAAGTTTAGCGCCGGCAACTTCTAACTAACCTTGTTACTCTTCAAACATCTTCGAGGTAAATCATGAGCCAAGTAGCACGCTATGGCGGGTTTCAAACTTCAGGCATTGCGACCGTTGTCACTTCCCTTCCCGCAGCAATCGACACCACCCCAACTGCGGCGGAGATGATTGCTTTTAAAGTACCCGCACTCACCACGTTTATTAGTAGCATTGAAGTACAAGTAGACTCCATCGCTTCCTCTGCGGCCAGCCTTAAGATTGCTGTCTTTCGGGATGCTGCTGGCGATGAGCCTGTGATTGGCAATGGTCCTTCTGACGCTACTCAGACGCTGACGACGGGACTTACTGAATCCACTGATGGCGGCTGTGCCTGGTCTGTAGGCGTTGACGTACACGGCCTTCCCGCTGGCGCTGCCGGAAGCACTACTGCTGGTAGTGTGATTACACGTCCTGGTGTTGAATCCTCGGTAGGACCTACACACAACGATCAGACTTTGTACTTGTCTTTGGCGACTAACACTGGAACATGCCGAGTTTCGCGTCTTGTAGTTAACTGGCGAGCTTAGGGAGCAATCATGGGTGGATCAATCTACGGTAACAGCACAGTCCTCATCGACCTTGAGGTTGACGGTGACACCCTAACCATTGATGCGACTAACGATCGAGTCGGTATCAATACGGCATCGCCATCAACAACGCTTGATGTAACGGGCGCCGCTACCATCTCGGGTGTGCTCGACCTCAACGATACTACTGACTCAAGTAGTAAAACTACAGGCGCAGTTAAGGTTGCCGGTGGTGTCGGTATTGAGAAGAAGTTGTTTGTCGGTACCGATCTTGCTGTTGATGGAGTTTCAAACCTCGACAACACCGACATCGATGGAAGTCTGACCGTAGACGGAGCCATCGACCTAAACGCGACTACACTCGATATTGATGCGTCCGCAGCAGTCACTATTGACGGTGCAGGAGTCTCAATCGACTCCGCAGGTGTTGCCGCAAACTTCACAGTAGCTTCCGATGGCGCGGGTGAAGATCTTACAATCGCCGTTACCGGTGCAACAGACTCCAGTGTTGTGATCAGTTCGACGGGTACGGGTGCCGATGCGATTAACATCGACACAACCGCTGGAAGTATCGACATCGATTCAGCCGACAACATTACCGTTGGTGCTGCTGATGAGATTTCCCTGACGACTACATCGGCTGATGGTCACATTACTCTGGCATCAGCTCATACAGCGGGTGTTGCGCTTCATATCGACGCAGACGCGAACGCTGGCTCCATCGTAGACGTTGACGCGGGTATTCTCGATGTCGATGTAACGGGTGTTGCGAGCATCGATTCTGGTGGAACCCTGAGCTTGGCTACAGCCAACAGCGGTGTAGCGGTCTCTATCGGTCACACAACGTCAGAGACCACGGTCAACGACAACCTGACTGTGACTGGCGACCTGACCGTTAATGGTACAACGACCACGATCAACTCCACGACGCTTACTGTGGACGATAAAGTTGTCGTTATCGCTTCTGGTGCTGGGGATTCTGCTGCCGCTGACGGGGCCGGAATCTCGGTTGATGGCGCAAGTGCTACGTTCCTGTACGACCACACTGGCACTCAGTGGGAAATGAACAAGCCTCTTGAGGTAACGGGTGCGATTGCGTCTACGAGCACTGTTACGGCTACTGGCTTTACTATTGGCAGCGCAGTCATTGCTGAAGCTGAACTGGAACAGATCGATGGTATTACTGCGGGAACGGTTGCCGCAAGCAAAGCCGTCGTCGTTGATTCGGACAAAGACGCTTCAGGCTTCCGAAACATCACACTGACGGGGGAGTTGGACGCTGGGTCACTGGACATCAGTGGTGACGCTGACATCGATGGTACGCTTGAGGCTGACGCGATTACGGTCAACGGAACTGCCTTGGCCACAGTTATTGCTGGTACAACGGTGAATACTGCGACCAACTGCACCAACGCTACCAATGCAACCAACGCAACAAACGCGGTTCACGTTTCAGTTGCTGACAATGAAAGCACCGACGAAAACAACCTGATCACATTCATTGAAGATGCATCGGCTACGGGCAACGTCGGGCTTGAGTCAGATGGAGACTTCCACTACAACCCAAGTTCCGGTACAGTTACGGCCACAGTCTTCAAGGGAAACATTGATGCCGTAGACGGTGACTTCGACGGGACTCTGGAAGCCGATGCCATCACTGTAGGTGGAACTGCGCTCAACACGGTGATTGCAGGTGTCACAGTTACCAACGCAACAAACGCGGTAAACTCTACGCACGTCACGGTTGCTGACAACGAAAGCACCAACGAGGAAAACCTCATCCCGTTTATCGAGGATGCTTCTGCCACTGGTAACGTTGGGCTTGAGTCAGACGGTGATTTCGCGTACAACCCAAGTACAGGGACCGTCACGGCCACCATTTTTAAGGGCAACATCGACGCTGTAGATGGAGACTTTGATGGCACACTTGAGGCTGACGCAATCACGGTTGGTGGTACAAACCTCCTGACTGGTGGCGTGGTTACATCGCTCGGTACGATTACTCAAGACACCGTTACGTTTACATCTACCAACGCCAACGACCCTCAAGTGTTCATCAAGAACACCACCAACGATGCCAGTGGTCCTGTACTCGTGCTTGAGAAAGATCGTGGCGGCAACAACGGCGCTGACAACGACATCTGCGGAATCATCGAGTTCAAAGGAACTGATGACGCTTCAGCCCAGACCACTTTTGCGCTGGTGTCAGCCACCGTAAAGGATGCAAGCAACGGTGCCGAAGGTGGTGAGTTCGGGGTTGAAGTTGCCACTCACGATGGCGAGATGCAGTTTGGTCTGAAGATTACTGACGGAGACGCCGAAGACGAACTTGATGTTGAGATTGGTAGCGGCATTGACTCTGTGACAACTGCTGCGGGATACCTCAAGGGAGCCAACGGACTGTTGGTTCCAGAAGGTAAGTCGATGCACATCGAAACACCGATGTTGGCATCGAACGACCATTCTGCTACCGGCATCACTACTTTGATGACCACAAGTGAAGCCATTGCTCAGTTCGATCTGGTTTACGTTTCAGGTGATGGAACAATCGGCAAGGCAGACTCAGACGGAGTCGCTAAAATGCCTGCAATCGGAATTGCAGTTGCGGCGATTAACTCAGGGCAACCCGGAGTTATCTTGCTTCGAGGCATGCTTCGAGATGACAGCTTTGGCTTTACAGCAGGGAACAGGGTGTTTGTCTCTGGTTCAAGTACTCTGACGGCTACTGCACCAAGTGCCAACAATGCCGTAGCTCAAGCAGTCGGTGTGGCCCTTGAGCCAGACGTTATCTACTTCAGCCCTGACATGACTTTGGTGGAGATCACTGCCTAATGGGTGACATCAATCAAATAAACGATGTCCCTGCGGCAAACCTATCGCAGGTCAATGATGTCCCATACGCGAACATTAGCGAGGTAAACGACCAAGGCGTGGCCGCTTCGGGCGCTACTCAATGGGCCTTGACAGCCTACGATGGGTACTTTGCCTACGCAGCCAACAGTGATCTTACATCGTGGACAGCATACGATGCATACGCCGAAGCCACGAATGCGCAAAACGCGGGTGACGGCGAGATTATTGCCTACGGTAAAAATGCTCAGGGCGCAGGCATTTACGTTGCAACAAGATCGAGCGATGACCAAGGCGGTAACTCTCTCAGAGAGCTTCACGCATCGACTACCGACATCACTGATGGCAACGAGTGGACCAACATCAACCTTGATAGCGACGACGCTGGTAACAAAAGGCACATGCAGTGCTTGATGTGGGGCGCTCGCGCCAATGGAGCAACAGCAGGCACTTGGATGGCAGCCGGTAAGCAAAACACTGGAGCAGTTTTTCGGTCGATAGACGGCGCTGCTACTTGGTCGCTCATTGACATTTCGGGACTGGCCGGTCACTCAGACGGAAGCAACAGCTCCCACTACATCCAAGGGATAGCGTCGGATGGAGCCGGCAATTGGATGTTTACGCAGGGGCCAAGAATTTACTATTCGACCGATGATGGTGCGAGCTTTGCAGTCTCGACGCCATTCTCGACGAACGCACCGGGCAGAGCGCAAGGCATCACGTTCACGAACAACTCTTGGGTTGTAGTGTATTCTCGATCTTCTGCAATCCGGTTCCGCAGTTGCGCCGCGTCTGACATTACCGATTGGGGCGACGAGGTAGACGGGATCAGCATGTCGAGCCCATCAAACAACAGCACCAACGTGAAGATTGCATCAGCGAATGGCAACGTCGTTGCGTGCAGCGAAAACAACCTTCAGATCAACCGGTTCACGGTAGATGGAAAAACGATCGGTACGGTATCAAAAACCACCCAAACCGGGCACGGTACCTGCGGAGGACTCGCAACAGATGGCACGACTTGGGTCATGGCGTGCGAGGATGGGGATTTGATAACCTCAACCGACAATGGCGCGAACTGGACCCAACGGCTGAACGCATTCCAAGCAAACGGCAGCAGCGCCATCGACCTCGCCGGTATTGCCGGAAACGTATTTTACCCTCTCTAAGGAGAAATCAAGATGGCACTTTCAGCCGCTCAGTTTGATGCTTCGGTCTTGAACTACAAGATTGTTAAGCAAACAGTCACTAACTCGACGCCTAACATTGACGTGACTTCAGAGGCCGGAAGTCTTTACTCGATTAAAATGGCCAACCTTTCAAGCTCAAACGCCTACGTTAAGCTAACGATCTCCGAGTCGGCAGTTACGGTCGGTACTACCGTACCCGAAATGATGATTCGAGTTAACTCAAGTGAGACAAAGCAATGGGCGATACCCGAAGGCTTACCTTTTACTAAGCTGAGCTTCTGGTGTGTCACTGGTCCTACCGATGCGAACACTACCTCACCCACACTTAGCAACAGCGCAGGTGTGACTGTTACTCTTCTCACTTCATAGGAGATCATCATGGCTGTTACGATCGGAACTATCGCAGCTGCACTGGCCGACACTCTGGTGTCAGATAGCGCAGTCACTGACGCAAGTGGTACGCAAGCCAACTCAGGCGCAACTACTTGGTACTGCCTTCGTGCAGATGGTACATCCGCTACCTCAAACTCGTTCATTAAAGTGTGGGATGCCACTTCAGGGTCACCTGATTCAAACAATCCCGACTACGTGTTCCCCGTACCTACAGGCACAAACATTGAGTACGTGTCGTCTGATGGGAACGCGCTCGCGGGAGGACTCCGTTACTGGGGTACATCAACCCGAGCTAACGGATCCACTCAAGCAGCTGTGTCGGGTACTCTGACCGCTAAGTTTCTTCTCTCGTAGGTGACAACATGAAAGCGTTTATCGATTCTCTTTTTTGCTCTCAGAAACGCGTCTCTTGGCGTCGGCTTGCTGTTCTGGCTCTTGGTACTGCCCTTCTTACTGCTGACTTGCTTGCTTCAGAGCAATGGCTGTACTTAGCTTTGGCCTACATTGCTGGCGATAGCGCTGAAAAAGTTATGGCCGCCATTGGCCTGGCAAAGAAGTAATGAATGACGGTAGTGTCCACCAAGTTTAGGCACTCGGTACGGTTTAGAGTCGTAGTTGACGCTGCCGTTACCTCGTCTGCTTTGATTGAGAACGTCGACGACGGTTCTGGTCGGCTTTTTCTTGCGCGTGTTGACAACACAAAAGACGCAAGCAACGCTGTATATCTAAAGGTGTACGACGTGATTGGGCCTACTTTAACAACGACATACCCATGCCTTGTTCTAAAGGTCGATGCCGGTTTGAGTGAAACCTTTCACTTTCCATACGGACTTGAGTATGAGTCTCTTTCTTTTGGGTTGACCACCGACGCTAACCCTGTATCCAACACGGCACCGCAAACGTCTACTGCCGTTTACTTGACCTGCGGTTGAGGTAACTATGGGTGTTTCCACACGAGCATCAGTAACTGAGATTGGCGGAATCCTTGTTTCAGCCGACAACCTGGACAGCGATGGCGCCGCCAACGTCACCGGAGAAAGCTCGGGCAGCATCTACGTAATCGACATCGACAACACAAAGAACACAGCAGATGTCTACCTCAAAGTAAAAGACCACGCGACCAGCGTAGGCTCAGGGCAAACGCCTGATTGGATGTTCAAAGGCAAAGCGGGCGTCGTCAGCTCATATGTCTTCAACACAGGAATCGCGTACTCAGCCGGAGTAAGCATTTGGTGTACCCCGACAGCCGTCGTTGCTGACACAACCGACCCGACACTGTCGGTTCGAGTTGACATGGTCGCATCGTGATAGGATTAGGTAAGCTCATGGAACCAGTAACTCTGACAACTCTCGCTGTTCTTGCCGCACTGGGCACAGGCTTTGGTGCGGGTTGGGGATTGAAGCCTGACGCCAGCGTCAAAGCCCTTGAAGCTCAGACGGAAGCGATTGAAGCCATGAATAATGGCAACCAGGCACTCGTCGATACGGTGCAAGAAGTTGCGGTGGAAGGAGCTAAACGAGAAACTGAGATTGCAGCTAAGCTCACTGACCTGCCCCCGCCGTGCATTAAAGAAGTGGGCGGTGACCCCATGTCGCTACAGTGCATGTGGGCTCTCTGCATCCGTACGGGTGAGACGGATCGGCAACGATGTGAGCCTGCTAAGTTGACGGACAAGTTGCTGGGTGCTTATAGTTGCCCTGAGCCACAACCATAGGGGTGATTCATGGACATCAAAGAGTTTGCTCTTCCCATTGCCACTCTGGTGTTTGCCTCGGGTATTTCGTTTGCTTCTCTTGAATCTTCTGCGCAAGACGTAGAAGACATGGATGTACGACTGACTGTGCTTGAATCCAAGAAAGCCGTCACCAACACTCGGCAAGAGGTGGTTGATGTCAAGATTGAAGGTGTGGAGCAGCGTCTTGATAAGATGGAAGACATTGTTCAAAAGATGCTGGAAAACCAACAGAAGCAGGCGGTTAATATCGCTCAAATCTGCCAAGCAACCAACGCCAACTGTAGTAGTGGTAACTGAAATGCGTCCATTGATTTTGGACTACATCGAATCTCTGGGTCACACCGTCTTTGAGTCGGGTGAGTACAACCTCAACATCATTGGGATCCGAAGTCGGAGCCACAAGCCAAACAGCTTTGACGATCGAATCTGCGTAGTGTTTAAGGACGAGCAAGGCTGGGTGACGCGCACCTGGGAGTGCACGACTGAGCCCGGTAAGTATTGGTTGGAGAACCCCACTAACGTAAAAGGTACAGCCATTTTGGTACCTGGTCAGTACCGATCTGTGTGGAAGATCGACAAGCACCAAGGAAAGTATGACGCGCTCTGCCAAAGGAACGGTAACGTCAAGACTTACCGTGATAGCAATAAAGACGATGTTGTTGACCTTGATGTACAGTCTATTACTGAAGGCATGTATGGAATCAATATCCACAAGGCTGGGTCGGACTCGACGCAAGTAGACCGCTGGTCCGCAGGGTGTCAGGTATTCAGCCGCAGCGCCGACTTCGCAGAGTTCATGTCGATTTGCTACGCGGCTAAAAACAAGTGGGGAAACTCATTTAGCTACACCTTGATTGACGAACCGGAGTTCTAATGGAAGCGTTGGTCGATTCACTGTTAGCGGACGGCCACCTCGGAGTTTTTGCCGCGTTTCTTATGTTTCAGTTCTTCACCATGCAGAAACGACTGGACAAACTTGTAGAGGGGTTCCAAGAGCAACTCGATCAGCTCCGCAAAGAATACGGAGATCGATCTGAGAAGATGCGTGAACGGTACGACAAAGTAATCGATGAATACCGCGACACAGCAGACAGCCAGTCTAAAGACTTTCTCATTACGCGCACCAAAGTGCACAATGACATTGTCTCTAAGCTTGATCGGATCTTAGAAAGGAAGTAGCCGTTAAGCCACTTCTTCTTTTTTTGGTCGTTTTGCCCACCGACCAGGACCCACTCGTGCAGCTTGCCGCGCTCTTTCTGCCATGTCTACCAGTCGCACCAGCCAGTCAGCGTAGTCTTTGGGCTCATGCGCACCTTGCACAGGCGCCTGCGAAAACGCTTCCGCTACTCCCTTTACGTGACGGATAGTCGGCAACCTTTTACCTGACTCAATGCGACTGACTTCAGGCTGAGACAAACCCGATCGACGGGCCATCTCTGAGATAGACCAGTTACGTGAAGTCCGGTGTTGAAATAGAAAACGAATGAATGCACTGTCTGACATGGTTGCTCCTTAGACCACAACGGTAGCCTATCTTTCGACATTGTGCAAGTATATACTTGACGCAGTGGTAGACCTCCTATAGTCTATGGGCCAGGAGAAAACGACACCATGAGAATCCAGCCTCATTACAAGTTTACAGTGAGCACGAATAGCGACCTTGGTTTGGCCACGTCGTTGTTGTCAATCGAAATGACGATACCTGGTACTCTCGTTTACGGGCGGACTGAAAGTAACCGCCGTGTTCGTCTTTCCAAACTAATCGAGCAGGGTAACGCGGAGGTTTCTGAATGTGTGGTCATGTCCCCTATTCATGGAGCGTGGCTTACAGAGCGCGCAATACTCTCTTTAGGTGCAAGCTACGAGTTCTCGCCGCATTACACCGACGGCTATGATCTGACTGGATGGTCGGACGAAGAGGAGTCTCGAACTCGCCTACACGAGATGGGCAAGCTGGCGGCAATGTACAGCGTGTCCAGCGGCGAACTCAAGAGCCATGTGATTGAGATGGCGACTCCCTACCAGTTTATGAATGTCGCATGGTGCGGCTCTCGGCCCGCATCGATGAATGTTTGGGCCTGTGGTAGCGGCAAAACGCTGGGTGCAATCATGTCAGCACTGGCTAAATCAGGGCCAGTTCTTGTCGTAGCTCCGGCCAAGGCTCGTCACGTATGGTGGTCTCAGGTGCAAGAGTACACCAACATCATGCCGTTTCGCATCCGACCGGCGTCAGGGCGCCGGAAGAAGGGCGGTACACTGGATGAGTACTTGCTCAAGTGCCGCCTTGAAAACACCCGACCCTTTGTCATTATCGGGGCAGAGTCACTGGCAGACAACATGAACGCGGCGCGGAGCGTAGAGCCGACGACGCTGATCCTTGACGAGATACACACTCACGGCAGTCGTAAAAGATGGACCGCTATCCAAGAAGCTGACGGCAGTGTCTCTTTTGAAAGGAAGCGTACAGCTGCGAGCAGCCGGGTCAACTCTAAAGTCAGCCGGGAAACCCGCGCTGTTGCTGTGATGGACATCAGTAGACTTCCGTCTTTGCAGAGACGCATCGGGCTTACGGCGACGCCCTTGGACGATGGCAGGCCACGCAGACTTTGGAGTCAGCTTGACCTTCTCTCTCCTGGGGGCTTTAGCCATAGCTATTCGCGCTTTGCTTTGCGTTATTGTGATGCCCGCCCTGGGCAATACGGTGGCCTTGACGACTCTGGTAGCAGTCGCATTGATGAACTAAAAGCTCGCTGTTCTTTTCTCGTACACGAAGTGCCTTACTCTGAGAGCCATGCGGCCTTGCCAGATACACGGGTGCAGGTCGTTTACTTGAGCAACTCTCAGCTCAACAGGGCAGAGCGTTGGAGTGATGACCAAACGTTTGGTCAAGCAATCAAGGGCATAGCAAAGCAAGTAAAGTCAGAAGGAGCGTCTGCAAAAGAGCGCGTTGTGGAAGCGCGACTGGCGGAAGCATGCTCAAAAAAGAGGCGCTACGTCACAGACGAAGTTCTCGAAGGTTTGAAGGGAGGAGGTAAGGTTGTTGTGTTCACAGCAAGGCGTCGGGAGACCGAGCTTTGGGCACACGCCGTCCGTCGTGAGGTCACCCGTGGAGATGAGGCGCAAGGGAAGGTGCCTGTCTGGGTGGCCCACGGCGGCATTCCTGAATCAGAAAGGGACGCCATGGTGGATTCTTTTAGAGAGTCGACTGGTCCATGCTGCTTGATCGCGACAGGTCAAAGTGTCGGCACCGGTGTCGATGGTATGCAGACCGCAGACCTTGCCATCTTTGCGATGCTTCCGTGGAAGCCGGGTGACTTTGTTCAGTGGAAGGGTCGCTTCGACCGTCTCGGAGGTAGCCCTACTCTTCTCAAGGTGATCGTTGCCGAGGGTACGTATGACACTCGTGTGGTTGACATCTTGGTCGACAAGTTCGGTCCCATTGAATCTTTTCTGAAAGCCGACGAGCTTGACGGCCTGGGAGAGAAGCTTCGGGGAACGGAAGACAAAGGGTCCATCTTGGACTCAATCATTACAAAACTGGGAGACAACTAATGGACTTGACGGATGAACGATTCCACCGCCGCAAGGTGCCGTGGGCTTCTCTTGTTAAAGAGGGCATTGAACCTCAATCGGTTGTGATTGAAGCACAACGACAAGGTTTGTGGAAGCTGGCTGAGAGTGCGGCTACTCGTATTCGCAACTGCAAGAATGGGTCTGCTTGATGGATGGCATCTTGATTGACGCAGGTCGCTCCTCTCGTGGGTGGTCTCGGATTGGGACCTTCTTTCGTTGCCCTCAGCTCTTCGCTTATGGGGAACGCTTGAACTTAGAGATGATTCCTGCCGACGCACTTACGCGTGGGAGTATGGGGCATGTCATGCAGGCTCACCTGCACGCTATCTACGGCGCCAAGCAGGGGGGCTGCTGGGTAGACGACAAGTGGATCGATGACCCTGACATGCTCATGAAGCCCGAAGACGCGTTGTATGCGTACTGCGAGGCGAATGGGGGGCATGACTTTATTGATCGAATGCTTGAGACATTCAGACGCTACCTCTACCAGTTCCCTGAATCACCGGGCCGCATCTTGTCGGTTGAGCATCAAGTAACTGCGGTGCTGGGTGAGAAGAACGGAGAGTGGGGGATGTGGGTAGTTCACCCGAAGGACCAAGACTTCCCACGAGACGCTGCAAAGATTCGAGCCTGTGATGAAGGCATCATCAAGCCGTCACCCCTCAATGTACCTGGTCACCCCGATCACGGTAAGGCGGTGTCCCTTACTCGCAGAATGGACATGTCAACAAGGGACAGGTCCGGTAGGTCGTATGTCTGGGATCACAAGCATCAGGCGAGGGTACAACCAGGCCGAAGCGTGGACGCTTACGCAATCGACGGAGGGTTTGCAGCTTTCCGCATCATGGGTCGTCAGTTGTACGGAGCAGACTTCGGAGGCGTGTCGTTGAACTTGATCCAAACGACTGCCCCTTGGCGAGTTGCTCGCCCCATGGTACCGACTACTCCTCATCGTGATCGACACTTTGCAGAGATGCTCTGGCGAGCGGAGCACCAACTCGCACGGCTCGATGTGGATACGCCCGACCACTGGTCCTGGCCAAAGGTTCAGCACGAAACGGCTTGTGTTGGCCGGTACGGATCGTGTGCTGGGATCAAGCTTTGCTTCTACGGAGAAGCTGGTAAGTACTGAGCCACTTTGTTATTTTGATTTCTGACTGTTCGAGAACCCACTACGGAGAAACCATGACCCAAGAAGATGGGCTGCCTACTGTTATGATTACAGTGTATGGCCAGCCAAAGAAACGAAAGACAAGCGACATGCTGGCAGCGTTCCCCAACGCACTGTTCATTGGGGTGCCATCTGCACTTTCTTTAGTCGCTCAAAACGAACTCGGCTTTTCGCCGTCTGTCTACCCAGACCCGCCTCAGGGGTTACCAGAGTTGGTGGCTTTGCTCACTCAGCTGAGCGAACAAGACCTGGCGTCTCAGTGTGGGGCCGTTGTCATTGATGACGCAAGCCACTTGTGCAAGCTATCAATGCTGCGGTGGGAAGAAGAAGCGCCGACGGGTCGATCAGGAAAGAAGGATCGCTTTTACCAGTACCAACAACTGGACCGCCACCTTCTTCAACTTGCAGGATTAGCGAGACACTTAGGTGTACACATGGCCATGAACTTCCACGAACGGATGCCTGGCTCGAATGCGGACGGTCACTTCTGCCCTGGCGGACCCGACGTTCCATCTCGTAACCAGGTGAAGACACTTCCCTCCTGGTGTGACATCAACGTGCGCGCAATGATTGATCCTTCGTACCCTGATCCGTGGTTTGCGGGCTCATACTACTGCGACCCCACCGACCCTGAGTGGATCACTGGAGATCGCACTGGGGTTTGCAAGAGCAAGACTCCCGGTAACCTTCGTGAGATCCTTCGGGCGAGCAAGTCAAACTACCATCTTGGTAGAGTTCAGGGGCTTGAGTGGCAGGACGAAGTTGCCGACTCTGTTGCGTCGGCCTTAACGCAGGACGTACCTGTGAAAGAGGCCATCGAACAAGCCGTTTCGGGTAGAAAAAATGAACCTCTTCACTTGCGTTGGGCTTGCCAAGACGGTATTGCAAGGGGTATACTCGCTAAGCAGCAATCTCGAAGCCTCTTTGACTTCGACCCGGAGCCTGAAGAACCCACCACAAACGGTGTGTCTTTGCCGCCTCCACCACCATCTTCCTGACGGTTTCCGTCTGGACCTCGGGCCTGACGCCCACCACTACAACAATGGAGCCAACAATGGCTATCAACATTCCTCCCGGTGCATTTAAAGACATCCGTAGTTTCGGAGCTGGCGCACCTGACGCTGGCGTTTACGCAGTAAAGATCTTGCGGATTGAATCCAATCCCAATGACAAGCCTGGTAAGCGTCGGTTCCACTTGCAGTTCGACAATGGGTTCACCATGTTCACATTTGTGAATGTTCCCTTCGAGAACGGCCAAGCAATCGCGGGTCTCTCTGAGAACCAAACTCGCGGTCAACTGGCTAACCTGCGAACAATCCTTGAGTCTCTCGGATACGACGGGTCGACTCTTGACTCGGGTAACGTGACCGATGATTGGTTCCTTCACGCCAACAACCACGGTCGCCAAGGCTACGTTGACTTCGTTCCTTCTCAGAAGGGCGTGACCGGATCTTACAACGAGGTCAAGGGTTGGCTTAACCAGTCCGCCTACGAAGCTCGTAAAGACAACGGTGCTACCGCACAAAGCGCACCTGCCAGTGCTCCTGTGCCTTCCGCCGCGACTAACGGAGTTGCACCCTCCGCTGGTGCTGTCCTGCCCCCTCCACCAAGTGTGGCTCAGGGCATCATCAGCTAAAGTTGCGGCTTGAGTCGTCACTACCACGAGGTCCGGTGGTGGCGGCTTTTATTTAGACCAGGGGAGTTGTCCTTTACTTCCCGGAAAGTCCAGCAGGAAGGCATGTGGATGGTCGAATAGATGCCTTGACCTCAACCCTTACCTTTTAGGAGAAAAAATGTTTTTAGAGTTTAAACGAAAGCAGCGTTCAATACAGCCCCTAAATACAGACGAGCGAGTGGCCATTAATACTAAGGCAATTGCTTATGTACTTCCCCTTAAGGGCGAAGGGACTTGCATTGTACTGATGGCTGCGCACCCAGAAGATCCCTCGGTTCTGGTTCAAGAATCCTACGATTATGTTTTAGACAGACTTTTTGTTGACGCAGACGAGTCGTCTTGAGAGTAGAAGATCATGCCCTTTGACCCGACAACACTTGGAGCACGATGTGACGTGTGCCCGTTGGGCCCTAAGGGCGATCTTCGTAAAGGTGACTGGAAACCTGTAGGGTGCGAAGTCCACAAGGGAGCCACTGTGCTTGCTGTGGCTGAAAGCCCCGACCCCGAAGAAGTGCAGCACGGTCGGCCCTTGGTGGGTCGGTCAGGTGGTGAATGGAATCGAGCTTTAGCTGCTTGTGGTAGGCGGCGGATTGACGTAGACCTCGATCATGTGATCGCTTGCAAGCTCCCAGGTCAAGCCTCTGGGGCCATGCGTAGACTCGGCAAAGCTGTAGACAAGCTAAACAAGAAGCGAGCTAAGGAAGGTCTTGAGGCGGTACCTCACCCTCTGACTTGCTGTAGGCCAAGGCTTCTCAACGTAGCATCTCGCTACCCGTCTTTGATTACACTGGGCAAGGTTGCAACCACGGCTCTTACTGGTGTCGGTAGCAGCATTCAAGCCACCCGTGGCGGACCAATGCGCATCACCAGTGACTGGGGTGTAACCACTGATCCAGACGAAACCGCCCACCGACTCTTACCGTCACTCCACCCATCTTTTATTCTACGGTCGCCGAGTTGGCGCCGAGTGCTGCATTGCGACATCGGTAAGGCATTCCGCTGGTTCACTGATACCCTTGAGTGGACTGACCCCGATGTGCTGTGGCGACCTGAACCAAGCGAGCTTGAAGAATGGTTGAAGCAATCCGCTCCCTTCTGGGCTTACGATGTGGAGACGGATGGCATTGAACCCATGGAGTGCAAGCTCCGTACGATTGCGATTGCAACCCCGGACCTGGATGAGAACGGGCGGGTCACCGACAAAGCAGCTGCGACTAAATCTAAGGCGGTTGGCGTTAGCATCCTGAGCGCTGATGGCAGGACACACTTTTACTTACCGGAAGAAGAGTGGCGAATCAAAGACATCTTACGCGCTGCTTTTACAGACGGTCGTGTATGGGTGGGGCACAACGCTGGAAGCTACGACAGGATGGTGATTGAGAACTACCTGGGCATTACACCTGCACCTTTGGTTGACACTTTGTTCCCTGCACGATTCAGGGCACCTGACCTTCCCAAGGGGTTGAAGACCATCGGCTCTATCTTGACTGACGTGGAACGTTGGGAGACGACGGAGAAGGGTTCAAGCATTGCAACGGGTAGCACTGACGATGACGAGCTTCTTAGCTACAACATCATTGATACAGTAGTAAACGCTCGGATTACCCTACCGCTGATCAAGGCGGCCACTAACGCAGGTGCCTTCATACCGATTAGCGAAGGCATTAAACCCAACTCTTGGCCCTCCAATCGCTCATGGAATCTCAACGAGGTTGACCACGAGACACAAGTCATGTGCGTGGAGATGCACAAGAACGGCGTCTGGGTAGACCAAAAGCGTAGGTTTGAGCTTGAGACTCGGTTCACTGCGTCTGTTAAGCAAAGAGAGAAACGACTGGACGACTTCGCTTCGGGGATCAATCCGGGTAGCTACGACCAGATCCGTGACTTGTTCTACAACAAGTGGAAGCTCGGCATTCCTCCGCAGATGGACGCCAAGGACTTTTACACTGACACGGGCGCACCTGGTACTGGTGACGCTGTGTTGCGCGCTCACATTGCAAGTGGGAACCTGTCAGAAGAACAGGACGCCTTTATCCGTGAGCTTAGGTTGTACCGCAGAGAGAAGAATAAGATCTTAGGTACGGTGCTCATCCCCTTGAATCGAAGAGACATCGACCCGAAGAAAGGTGTGGTTTGGGAAGACGGTAGGGTTCGTCCATCGTGGAACGCCCACGTCACCAGTGTGGCCCGCCTGTCTTGCTCGGGCCCTAACCTCCAGAACATTGGGAACCGTAAGGGGCAGGGGCCATTGAAGACTATCTTCGCCGCTCCTCCTGGGCACATCCTGGTGGGGGCGGACCTCGACCAGGCGCACCTACGCATCATTGCCAACTACTGGAAGATCCCTCTCTTGATGGAATGCTTTGAAGAAGGCAAGGATCCTCACAACACACTTGCTCAGAATGTTTTTGGTGAGCGCTTTGAGAAAGCCAGCGGCTGGGGAGACGACGGCTTTAGCCTTTACAGTAAGCCAGCAGGCGGTGACGCTAAGTCGATGCGCGACGTGTGTAAGACACTTCGATACGCATCAGCCTACGCTGCGGATCCTGCCACTGTATGGCAAGTACTCACCTCCACTGAGACGGACGACGCCAAGCTACCGTACGTGGGAATGACTTTGAGAGAAGTCCGCGTCATGCACGAGACCTGGAAGTCCACTGAGCCTGAATGGGCTCAAGCCTGGGACTCCATGAAGAGTGTGTACGAACAACAGGGCTACATGGAAGAGCCCATCATGGGTAGGCGAAGCGGCCCCCTTAGTGACGGCAAGCTTCAAGAGGTTGTTAACTTCCCCATCCTTGCGGCTGAAGGATCGACCATGCGGTTGGCTGAAGCTCAAGTACGGGAGGCTTACCCCTTTGAGTTTGCGGGACCGGGCACTGGGATGATTCATCAATGCCACGATTCTATATGCGTGCAGATACCCCTGCCCAAAGGATTCGATCCGATGTGGGCACCCACTAAAGGCGAACCTCTACCACCTGAGATCGAAAAGATGAGACGCACCGTAGAGGAAGCAATGACTATTAAGATACCGGGTTGGCCCGTTGCGATGACCGCAGAAGCCGACGTGGGTCGAACACTGAAGGACGTATGAACAAGTCACGCTGGTTCTTGGCTCACTCGAAGAATGATGAAGACAGTAACATTGACGCATGGTGCGCCGAGGTGCGTGATCTTATGTCAGATGATCTCTGGCAAGCTGAGGTGACTTCGGGTCGAGACGACTACAAGTCCCGCGCTTCAGCTCTTGGCGGCTGGTCAGCTTGGTGCAGAGACGTATCGATAGGCGAATCATACACCGGTGACCCGATGTTCCACGGCATCGTTGTACCTGTAAATATGAGTGAGCAAGTCTCTGTGGGTAAGGCTACTGCTCAACTCGTTGAGGGATTCATCAGTCGGAAGAAGCACGCCTTTGCTTGGTGCGTCTGCGACAAGGTGTTCAAGATTATACTCGGCGTACAACCTATTGAATCAGACGACTGGGTAAGCTGGTCGGTACTTATTCTTGAGGACCCAACTTGACGCAGCGGTATTAGTACCATACGATCCACATTCCATCAGGTGACTGACTCTTGGTGGCACTTACAACTCGGAGACACAATGTCCAAAAAACCCGTACGTCCGTACGTCAAATCTGTTTTCAGTAATCTAAAATCACCCCTCCCTTCCGGTGCACCTTGGTCCATCGAGCTTGGTCGGTACACGTTGTTGGTAGGTTCAAACACCAGCCACAAGAGCAGCGTCATCCAAGCTGTGGAGCTTGCCGCTTCAGGGTCCGTCGATGATGTCGTCGGGCGAAGCGACGTAAAAGACTCTGGTCTTCTCATGTCTTTGATCGCCGATGGTCTGGATGAGTTGCACGCCAACGTGTCTCTCTCGGATGATGACAACGGTAGCTTTCGACTCCAAAGAGATCTTGAGACAGGTAAGAACAAACGACCTCAACACAACGGCCTGGGTGACAATGTACTGACACACCGTGCTGTTCGAGCTGCGTTGTCGGGCTCTGTTGCAACTCGACGCAAAGCATTCCTGGGATGGATCGGTGGTGGTGTCTCGCAAGAAGACATCTATGCCTGCATTCCTTCTGACCTGCACGCTAAGTTCGACGACCTGTGGGGGCACATTGGTCGTGGCCTTTCTCCCATGGACTCATTGATTGCCATCGGTGACTACACAGCCAAGCAGAGTCGAGACCTCTCAAAGCAACGAAAGAATGCTGAGTCGGTAGTCAGCGAGTTGATTGACGTGAACTTGGATGCTGCCCCTAATGACGATGACATTGAGCGACTTAACCAAGCAGTTAAAAACGCTCAGAGTCTACTCGAAGCAGCCGCTGCATGCTCCAACGGGATGCCAGAGTCACTGAGACAAAGCCAGATGGCTGAGTGCGAAGAGGAAATGAATCGCCTCAAGAACGATATGACTCAGATCAATCATCAAGTGGAGTCACTTCAAAGCCAAGTCGTTTCAGTTCCAGACTACGTGAAGTCGGGCCTTGAGTCATTGACCTGGGCGATTGAAAACGAAATCGATCAATGCCCCACATGCAGTAGTCAAGTAGGCTCCGATCACTTGGTCAACTGCCGCGACTTCTTCTCTAAACAAGTAGACGACGCGTCCGCTGCGAGCACCAGTGTGGTCACCACCATGGCTCAACTTGAATCAGAGATGCAGTCTCGTCGACGAAGCTACGCCGACGTTGAAAGAAAGCTGACTGACTTGTCCAACACAGCATCAAGCACAGACGCTGGGTTGTCTCTTGAAGATGCACGCGACCGGTTGAACGCAGCGTCTCTTGCGCTGAACAACACCATGATTGTTAAGTCAAAGTGGGATCAGATTGTCGCTTCAAAAGAACTGATCGCAAACTTGGAGACAGACACTGAGCGTTACAAGATGCTCAGTTCAACGTGCAGCGACGCCATGAAGTCGATCTTGGGTAGTCAGTCAGAGCGATTCACCAAGATGGTGAACAGTCATCTACCCGGTGACTGGTTGTTTGATGTTGTCCTTAAAGACGAGCGCCTAACCGACACGTTTAAGATCGGCCTTGTGCGAGACGGCAACCTTCACGAGGCTTTGTCTGGAGCAGAGTGGGCCACCGTGACCACCGCAATATCGATGGCGGTAATCCAGCTGGGCCTCTCATCGAAGCAACCAGCTATCCTCATCCCTGAAGATCGTGCGTGGGACGGCAAGACACTAAGCTCTGTCATGCGCAGCTTCCGAAACTTTGATGGCCAGGTCATTATGGCAAGCACAATCCGACCCACGGGGAGAGCGCCTGCTGGGTGGACCATCATCGATATGGACAAGAAGTCTTCCTCCTGGTTGGGATCGGGAGAAGAACCTGAGCCCGAAGTTCGTAATGAAGATGTGATCCGTCGGCCAAAGGCATCAACTAAGAACGTCGTCACTACCGCCAGTGCGGTTGCTGTATCCATGATGGGGTTCAGCGAGGATGACGTGAAGCTGATGACACGAAAGACGGCAGCCGACATCATCAAGAAGAACCTGTCACCCGGTGACATCACGGTCTTGGAAGACGGTAGCTACTCATTGAAGAATGGCGGTAAGGTTCTCAACCTCCCCCAACCTCCGAGTCGTCAATCGTGAAGTGTTTTACCTGCGGGATAAACACGAAAGTTATAACGACACGAACAGCAGACTCAGCGCCGGGATCAAACCCGTCGTTGATTCGTCGAGGCAACGAGATTGCAGGTTGGTACACGTCCGAGTGGGTAATCCGCATACGCAAATGCACTCCCTGCAAGAAGACGTGGCAAACGATTGAGATACCCGTGGAAGATTTAACTCAGGGCTGGGCCCCTCAGGAATGATGATACGGGCGGCATGATCGAAAGAAACGATTGTGCTGCCCTTTAATCTTCGGTTTGACACGCATTGCGGCGGGTCGATAGATTAACTGAACCGGACCTCGGTTACTTCAGTCACGCTTGCGGGAACGACCAACGGCGATGACTAAGTGTGCGGGGTTGGTAACTGACAAGACTATTCAACAAATGACTTTTACAATGGCGGCACAATGGACAACGACAACTCGGTTGAAGAACGATCAACCGGGTCAGCAGCGCAGCAGCAGAACCCCGGAATCGACACACTACAAACGCTCTTAGCATCCCTTCGGGAAGGTGATGCGGCAACGCAGAGAGCAGCATGGATCAGCGTACAAGATCCAAACGTAATGACCAGCCTCGCAGAGAGCTGGCAGTCTGACAACGACACAGCTGAAACACTTCTGATCACAATCGGATCTATCCGTGGCCAAGCCACACGGGCACGCAACCTTCGGTCTGCCGTCCGCAACTTGTCAGAGTCTCTCGTTCGGCGACGATCAGATGAGATGTTGGATGAACTCGAAGAGAGTCTGTCGGCCAACATGTCTTTGTCTGTTTGCTTTGGCGAAGCTGGGCCTCCGCCTTCGATTGTATCCTCCGACATCCTTTCTGTTCTTGTTGCTCCTCGTGGCTTTGCTGTTGATGCTGTTGGCGTTTACCGCCTTTCTGCTTCTCCCGAAGGCGATCTGGTGCGCACTCGCATTGCTGCTGCTCCCTTCTTTATTGTGGGCAGGACCAGCGATGTTCTTACTGGCGAGGCCAAGCTGCAAGCTGTGTGGCGTGGTCCTGCTGGATGGTGCAGTCGTGTTGTTAACCGACGCACTTTGATGGACACGAGCAAACTCATCGGCCTGGCAGACCTGGAAGCTCCGGTCAGCAGCATGAACTTGGCAAACCTTGTCGCCTACCTGGCTGACTTCGAGGCAGAGAATCGCCATCGGTTGTCGGCTCTTCGGTCTACACCGCGCATGGGCTGGCAGCCTGGGGGAGGGTTCCTTCTTCCAGAAAGCTACTACGCAACGGCAGACGAGTCTGACGAACAACTGGTGCTGACTCCACCACCTGGCTTTGAGTCTATGTCGAAGGGGTGGACAACTTCGGGGACCTGGGAGGAGTGGCTTGAAGCTGCCTCACTGATCAGTCCTTACCCACACATGCACGTTGCCATCTACGCGAGTGTAGCTGCACCTCTCATGAAGGTACTACGGTTGCCTGGTTTCGTGGTTGACTTCAGCGGCGAGACAAGTGGAGGAAAGACTACTGCACTAAGGTTCGCTGCTTCAGTATGGGGCAAGCCCAGTGAGAACTACCCGACGGCCATGTACTCTTGGGATGCGACCAAGGTTTGGATCGAACGGACTGCCGGGTATCTTCAGAATCTCCCGCTGCTTCTGGACGAAACCAAAAGGGCGAAGCACAACGGCATCGTTCGCGATGTCATCTACGACTTCTGCCAGGGCCAAGGTCGAGGGCGCGGATCAGTGGACGGCACACGCTACACAGATTCATGGCAGTCCATCCTCATCAGCACAGGAGAGGGCGCAGCCACAGACTTTAGCGAAGACGCAGGAACAAGAGCGCGCGTTCTCTCGCTCAAAGGAAAGCCCCTGGGCGCAGACCCAGACGTTGGCGGTCAAGTCAGCGAGGAAACACAGGCGCTGCTCAGCAACAACTACGGCCATCTCGGGCGTAAGGTCATCGAGTATCTGGTCGCGAACCAGCCAAGGCACAACGAGATTCGTGCGGTGTTCAAGGAAGCACGGGACAAGTACTCTCAGATTGCGAAGACGGCAGTGGCCAGGCGTCACGCTGCTCACCTCGCTGCGCTTGAGATTGCTGCGGGAATCACGCGTCAACTTGGTGTACCTCCCTGCCAGGAGGATCCGTTTGCCTTCTTGATCGAGTGCCAGGAATCAGCTGGCCGGGATGCAGACCGACCCCTGGCTGCTTTCCAAGACATGCTCTCCTGGTGCACAGCCAACTCCGTGCGCTTCCATGGACGACACGAGGTGACTGGGCATGGGCACAGCCGTGTTCCTTCTACGGGATGGGCCGGTCAGTGGAGCAAGGACCAGGACTGGACTGAGCTAAAGATCACAACTCTCACAGTCAGAGAGGTACTCAAGAACCTGGGCCACCATCCTGCTGAGATCCTCAACCGGTGGGCAGAGCGGCAGTGGATAGTCGTAGCCCCCGACGGCAAGAACAAACGGAGTCGTCCTGTGCGCATCGAGGGTGCGATCATGCGGTGCTATTTCGTTAGCCGAGAAGCGATGGAAGCCTGCTTGGGGGACTAACTTCGGTTGCCCCACTCGCAGGTAGTGCACATCTTGTCACTCGCGAGGTTCTTCTTCGCCTTCTTCTTGCAGCGCCAGGGACCAACTCTGGTGCTGCACTGAGGGCAACGCGTCCAGTAAAGAGGGAACGACACGCCGTTTGAGTAGTCAACGTACAGCATGGCTAAGCCCTCGCTGGTTCGGGAAGTTCCAACTTCTTGTTGTGACTGCCGCAGCTAATGATCAAGTGACGTATGGCCCAGATTGAAACCAGGTCCACCACGTCAATGGCAGACTCATCGGTGAAGCTAACAAGCTCAACGTCTTCCACGTACATGACGGCTACGTACTCGTCGTACGATTGCTCGGGGTCAACGAGTGTGCCGTCGTCGGTCTTGAATACGATCACGCTTACTGGCTTCTCCAGCCAGTCAGTCATCTTTTCTTCCAACTCCTCCACGGTAATCTTGAGGTAGTCCAGTTGGCATTGGCTAAGTTCATTGTTCACTTTGCCCCTCCTTGTTTTGTGCTTTCACAATCATTGTACTAACACTATCTGCTTGAGTCACTTCGTTGCCCCAAGAGTCCCAACCATCTCGCGTGTTCCGTGCGAACATCTCCAGGTAGGGGCCTGTGCTGCGAGCTTCGATGAGGTCGTAGAACGCAGGGGGTTTGGTGCTGTGTGGCCCACGCACGGCGTGTACCCAGCTTCTGAGCGTGCGGTCATCAGTCTTCACCTTGAACCCGCTGCCCCTGACTCCGAAGAGCAGAAGCTCGTGCTGCCCACGGAAGTACTGACCCAGCCCGATGCGGTCCTTGGTCCATACGACGTTGGTCTTGTACTTGAACCCCATCGCACCCATGAGCCAGATGGCGTCAGCCAGGAAGCTGTTGGTCGCCCACATGTACAGGTGACAGTCAGTCGCAGGGTACCATACCCCTGACTGGTAGATCACAGAGGGCATGTCTTCGGTCTTGACCAACGGGTAGTGCTTGTCAGCACCACGTTTGATCTTGCCTCCACCTCGTTCGTTCCATGGTGGATCCATCAGGATTGTGGGGTATTTCTTTCTAATCACATCGCCCCCATCTTCTTAAGCAGAATGTCAGCGAACACTTCGCAGTGATCGTTGAACAGGTTGTTGTCCTTGGACCAGGCGCTCTTGAGCAGAGTCTCGCACAGCTCCATGATCTCTGACGGACCAAGGTTCTCCACGAGTGTGGCTGCGATCAATCGCCTTGACCTTTCGTTGTTGGGTACAGCGGTGGCTTCCATCATGCGTCTCCTACAGGGTTCAGTGCCGTGGACAGTTCGTCCATGGCGTGGGTGGTTTCTTCGTATCGAATGGCTTCTTGGTGTTCACGACACCCATCGCAGGTGCCTTCTTCGTTGTCGGGACCAACGGCGTCGTCGCAGTTGACGGATATGCAAGGGCGGCAAGCGCACTCAACGGTCCCGCTCAAGTGGTACTCCTGGTCGCACGTTTCGCACACGCGGTAGTACATGCCCCAGTCTGCTGGCAATCCACTCATCGCGCACCTCCTTTGAACTTGGCCCCTCTTTTCCCTCGACGAATGTCCCTTCCCTCACGACGCAATCGATATGCGGTCATTGATGCTGCTTGCAAAGACCTCTTGGTGACGGGCACACCGATGGCTGTAAGGAAGTCGCGGGGGCCATCGCCCTGGTTCCAGATGTGAGCGAACGTGTGTATGGTCAAGGGCTTGATCGATCTGAACACCAACGCAAGATTATGGATCGTCACGCCTTTATCATCCACCGCCTCCAAATAGTTACCGCCAGGAGCAAGGGTGTATCCAGGAGGTATCTCGCCAGGAGGTATGTAGGCGGGTGCGGGGGTAACGACTGGCTCTACCTCATTGGCTTTCGCCGAGGACTTCTCGCGAACAGAGTCGTCAAGCCAACTCACGCATTGCTTCTTGGCTGCCTCGTTGATGATCCATGCTGCGGCAGGGGGGTCAGGTTGCTTCACCGATTCCATGGCCCAGCGTACAACGCACGCCATCTCGTCTCGGGTCAGTGTCAGTGTCAGTGGTTTCTTCTCAGCCATCATGCACCTCCTGTACGCACGGGGCGTCGTGAGAGAGAGCGGTAGGTCGGTCGGGGTTGCTTGAAGTAAAGCATTGTCGTTTCCTTCTGAGGGCGGGAAGTGTGTACCCTCGTAGAGTGCTTATGGCAGCCATACCTCATCGTCAACAACCACATGTTGTTTTTATTGAGAAACCTTGTAAGTGTTTGATATTGTTGGGTTGCGTAAAAGAGGCCACATTATGTCCTTGACGCACTGTTCTATTCCGTTAAGGCATAGCCACAAGGAGCAAATCATGGACACTTTTTCAATCTACTGGACTGACCTCTCGGGCACTCAACACACGGAGATGAAGTACAAACCAATGGACGACATCAAGCCTGCGCTGGGTCGCCTGCTGCGTGGGCCAGGTCGCGCTGTGGTTAAGGAACTCATCGTTGTTGATGCGCTGGACTGCACTGTACTCAAGGCCGTTGATGGCAAGTTGGTATTCCCATGAGCTACACAATCGTTGACATGAGCAATGACTCTGATGGTTACTTCGCTGAGATCAGATGGAACGATGAGTTTGTGGTTGGGTTCTTCCACCCATGGATGACGACGATGGCACTGCGTGAGCTTGAGAAGATGGGCGGTCCTTGTGACCAGCGCAATGGCATCTTCTCCCAGGAGGTTTCACGTAGGGTCAACAGGCTGCACCGTGCGGTGCCTTGCCATGGCCCCTCGGCTCTCGGGGAGCCAGGCTGTAACGCTGGCGTGGGTCAGCCTTGCAAGCGCCCCTCGGGGCACGAGACCTACTTGGGCGTACCCCATGCACCAAGGGTGGAGGCGTTTGATCGGTGGCTGGTTGAGTTGGCCAATGAGATGGGGTTTAAGAACAACTTCCCCTCGTTGGATGACTTGGGTGTAACGCACCATTACCCAGTTTGAACCTTGCTTATTGTCATAATCACAGTGAATGTAACGCGGTGTAACGAACGTGCGTTACGGAATAGTGCAGGTTGAACGCCCACTTTCAAAAGTGTAACAATGTAACGCAGTTTGGAGAGGGTGTATATGTGGGGAAAAAACTACGGCCTATGCTTAATACGTAACGATGGGCTCTCACCCGCGCATATGGTACTATGTTGAAAGAGCGTTACATTGTTACACTGTTTAATAAGTAAGTTTGTACCTTGGTTTTTGTGTAACGCAGCAGTGTTACAAGGGTGTAACAGCGTTACAAGTTGGACTTGGCATGAGTTGAATGGTAAGCTGGGGTATGGATAATGATGAGCCTAATGAACAGATGGTTTCTCCAGCGAGTGCTGACTTGCATGTTGTTTCGACCACTGTAGTTCCAGCAGGTGAAGCCGAAGTAGCTGCAATGTTGGCTGAGCAAGTACGATTCTCAGATGAACCAGAGACTCAAGCACTTGCGTACAGACTTCTGGAAGCAGGTCACACCGTACGATCCACCGCCAGGCGCCTCGGCGTTAGGCCGACCACCGTGTGGAGTTGGTCCACTGACCCGGAAGGGCAAGAGGCCATCCAAGCAGGGCAGGCCCGCCGTCGATCCGTCTTGGGCGAGGGGATGGAGGAGGCAGCTGAAGCCGCACTGAGTTCCCTGCTCGAAGTGGCAACCGACCTTGCGGCAGCACCGAGAGACCGGGTCAAAGCATCCGAGGCAATCCTTGACCGATGCGGTATTACTCCCCACCAATCAACTGATCAAACCACCGTGGCCGTCACTGTTGATGTAGACTTTGACGAGAGACTGGCTCGCATCGTGGCCGGGGCTCAGTCATAAGTTAAGTAGTCCATTCATTAGGAGACTCATCATGTACGACGACCAACCAACTCTCATCATGGTTAAGCGATCTATCGCCGGCCCCGACATCATCACTCCCGGCATGGGATTCCAGAAGGCGCGCAAGGCGATGCTCCATGCCGAAGGTCTGGACGCCGGTGCCCCGTGCCCACATCCCGGCAAGTCCGAACCGGCTGAATCCCCCGGCAAGTCCGAAGCTCAACCCGGCGACCACCAGGCCGAGATGAAACAGATTGCAGAGGAGTTGTACAAGGCATCTAAGATGCACAAGGGTCAAGCCGATAGGCTCATGGGCTACGTCAAAGGTGAATCGAAAGATGAGTCAGACAGCTACGGAGACAAGAAGGAGCTGGACTAATGTCGAAGAACCCGTACACCGGCGAGTTCCTTACGCAGCGGCGCACCCGCTTCCTGCCCAAGTCGTTCCCCCCGGTCATCCCCACCGGCGAGCGCAACACCTACGTGGTGGGCTCCAAGAAGACCATCGAAGAAGCGGCGGCGGCCCAAGGTACCGAAGTTGAATCTCAATCTGGTACTGCAAGTATCAAGGTACTGAGTGACTCAACCCCTGAGTCAGCTAAGTTTAAAGTCTATAGCCGCACCGTCAGCACCCGCTAAACAAGAACGCCCGGCAAGTAGGGAAAACGACTAACCTACTTACCGGGCGTTGACCTTGCGGCCATTAACTGACTATTCAAATGACCCGGAGCACGGAGTCAATGACAGACTAACCGCTATCGTACCAGTACGTCAACCCGGCGCAGCACCTGCACCAATAGGTCAAGCTCACTGGCCCGGCACGGATCGCTTCGCACCTCCGGCGGCAGGTCATCCAACATCCGAAGCACCGCCGGCAACTCCCGCATGACGAACACCTCGTCCATTCCAACTGAACTAATGGGTGGGTCATTACGTGTCATCGATTGCAACTCGTACAGTTGATCTTCAAGTTCCTCGATCGTCGCACCCGCCTGTTCGATGCGTCGCAGCATCCCGGCCACGACCTCGTCGAGCGTGTTCTCTTCGGTAGGGTCGCGGGTCATGACGCCTCCCGCTTAGGCCAGGGCGCCGGCTCCCCGTCTACCATGGTCAAGTAGGTCGGAGACCCGTACGGATCGAACTTCACCCACCCACCCGCGATGGCGACCTTGATAACCGCCGACGGCGCGTCGTCCACATCGCGGCATGTAGGCCATTCGCGGATGTCGAACGTGTATTGCGGGCGTTCCCTCACATCCAACGTGAAGAACCAAGCGGACGGTAAGCCCGCGTCATCGTCGAGGTAGGTGTGGTACACCTTTACTTGTCGAATGGTTGTGGTGGTTGGGTCGAGTTGCTCGACGACGAAGGCCACTTCGGGGGAGACGTACTTATGTTGCCAAGGCATGGGGTATCCGATGGGGCACGGGGCCCCGTTAGGGTTCAGTGTTGGAGGAATACGATCAAAGGGGCGCGCTCACCGTTGACGTGCTGAGCGTCGCACAACCCGCACGAGTTACAGTCGACGGCTTTGTGCTGCGCTGGGCAGACGATACCGTCGCGTCCGTCGGGCGTGGTGAACTTCTCACCGTTCCATTCGGGCAGGTGCTTAAGCGTCGCGCGCTTGGATCCCGGTGCCCGGAAGTCGGCTACCATAGCGGCCCGCCACCCCTCGCGGATCCTATCGTCCGCCTCATCGAGCGAGTGAACCGAGGCCATAGCCAAGCCCTTAAGGTGGGCGCCCTTGTCCGCAGCAAAGTGCGTATAAAGCAGTAGGCCCTTGAGCCCTGCATCTTTCAACTGGCTCGCCCATCCTGCGACTTCCTCGCGCGGAAATACCCAAGGGTCACCGCCGACAGCGCCGCGTCCGTATCGGGCCGTGCGCCTTGACTCACCGATGGCGTGCTCAAGTGAATACCGCTCGGGCTTATTGACATAGGCACGCTGCATGCTGGCCTGAGCGCGTCGGGCTCCGAGCCAGTGATAGCACCCGTCCTTCCGCATGGGGCAATCTTCGCAGCTCTTCTCGGTCTGCTCCTTGTCTTCTCCCACGTACCCTTGGGGAATGTCGCCGGTCTTATCGTTCTTGGATCGCCCAACCCACAACATTTTGAATTGCTTTTTCATTGGTCGTCTCCTTCGTAGCAGTCTCCACACATGATCTCGTCATCCATTGGTGGCTTTGCTTCGCACATGAAACATTGCTCTGGATACATGCAGTCACTGCACAAAGCACCGTCTGCGGCGATGAATCGGTTGACCCAAAGGCCAGAGCCGGGGCTGGTGTCTTTCCCACATTCCTTACACAGGTTGGCGGGGTCAAGGGTTTGGATGGATGCTTCGGTCATGTCGTTTTTTCCTTCGTGGGGTTGTGTTCCACGCTTAGAGTATACCGCAGCGGTGGAGGTATTGCAAGTAAATCCGACAAGAAAGATCAGATAGATCAACCATCCGGCTACCTGCCTCCGCCATTCCCGCCTTCCCTCCCGGCATATCGCCGACGCCTGCGGTCCTGCCTTCCTGCCGTCCGGCTCTGCCGATCTGCCGTTCTGCCGCCCTGCCGCTCTGCCGTTCTGCCTCCCGTCCTTCCTCCCGGCTCCGGCTCCGGCTATGCCTTCCCGCCTTCCCGCCTTC